>LFRM01325085.1_pt2 | contig 40683 bp, 33 predicted proteins | sample 618341 | NCBI WGS metagenome assembly LFRM01 (sample SAMN03654438, study PRJNA283298) | anaerobic digester metagenome | isolation source: pool of bioreactors CSTR01a, CSTR02a, and CSTR03a thermophilic anaerobic... | place: Denmark: Kgs. Lyngby | collected 2014-05-21 | reverse complement strand
TGTGCCCTGCAAGGAAGGCACAAGGCGTATATGCTGTCCGTGCTTTTCCATAATTTTGCGGCTGATGGCGAGTCCCAGCCCCGTGCCCTTTCCCGAAGTGTGCGACTTTTCCGCCACATAGAAGCGTTCGAAGATGTGCGCTGCGTCTTCCGGCAGGATACCGATACCATTATCCGTGATAGCCACGGCAATGGTGTTTTCGTTGGCTTCCTTGGATGCGATCGTTATCTGCCCTCTTGGCGGCGTGTACTTGATAGCATTGTCAATCAGGTTGATGAGCACCTGTTCTATGGCGTCACGGTTGGCGTCAACATAAAGAGGCACGTCACGAAAATCTAGATGCAGCTCGTGCCGTTTTTCTTCAATAGCGCTCATTTTTGTGATCAATACTTGTCGGATCAGTTCGTGAATATCAAAGGCACTTTTATCCAAACGTGTCTGGTCACTTTCCATACGGGATAAGTTGAGCAGACCTGACACCAATTTACTGAGGCGTTTGGTTTCGTCCAGTACAATTTGAAGGTATTTGCGCTGATCGTCTTTTTCGACAGTGCCGTCCAAAATGCCCTGGACGAATCCCTGGATGCTGGTCATGGGGGAACTGAGTTCATGCGATACGTTTGCTATGAAGTCCCGACGTACTTGATCCGTTTCCTGCAGCTGCACCGACATGCTGTTGAAGGCATCAGATAGATCGGCCACTTCTTTTGTGTCGCCTTTTGTCACGACGCGCCCATACTTTCCCCCGGCAACATCTTTGGAGGCTTCCGCCATTTCCGACAAGGGCTGTGTGAAGCGACGGGTGGATTGCCATACGATGACGGCCGCAAAAATCAGTATGAGCAGCGCGATCATGCCGATACGCAGCGCCAGTCCCATGTAGGATTGCTGAACGGTCTGTGCCGCAGTCTGAATGTAGACAGCACCCAATATGGCGCCGTTGCGGACCAGAGGAACCGCTACAGTGAACATGGGTCCTTCCGAAGTATGTATCTGAGCGGTGATCTCCTGTCCCAGGAATGCTTTCTGCAGAGTCCCCAGCAGGTTTTTCGCGTCAAATGTTGTCTTGAGTTCACTGTATTCATCCAGCAGCGACAAAAAGTATGTCGTTACCTGTCCGCTCCTATCAAAAACCAGGCAATAGGCGGCATATTCATCGCGCAGGGTCTGCAGTTTTCCGGCCAACAAGGGTCTAACCGTGGAAGGACCGAATAAAAAAAGACGGTCGCTTTCTTGCACCATCACGGCGCCTGACAGTTCCGCAATATCATAGGCGTGCGATTTGAGGGCGTCCATACGGTTGGAAATCTGAATATCCCGCACAAACAGAAAAGATGCCGTGAAAAGCAGGGCAACGCAAATCAGGATGATGATAACATTCGAACTCATCAGATAGAAAAACGTGCTGTGCCTTGCCCTCATTAAGCAACCTCGAACTTGTAGCCCACGCTCCATACAGTCTTGATTTGCCAGCCCAGATCCTCACATTTGGGCAGTTTTTCGCGTATGCGCTTTACATGCACGTCCACCGTGCGGCTGTCTCCAAAGTAATCAAAGCCCCATACTTTCTCCAGCAATTGCTCTCTGGTAAACACACGGTTTTGATGCGATGCCAAAAAGTACAGCAATTCCAATTCCTTTGGGGGCATGTCCACGATTTTGCCTTGAAAGACCACTTCATACCTGTCAAGACTGATGGTCATCCCGGGGAATGACAGTGCGCTATCTTCTCGGTCAGAGGGGGCACCGCGGCGCAGCACCGCTTTGATGCGGGCGGTGAGTTCCTTCGGGTCAAACGGTTTAGTGATATAGTCATCCGCGCCCAGTTCCAATCCCAATACTTTATCAAACGTTTCGTCCTTGGCAGACAGCATGATTATGGGAATGGCGCTTATTTGCCTTACGGCTCTGCAAACCTGCCAGCCATCCATACCGGGCAGCATGATGTCCAGCACCATAAGCTTTGGCGGGTTACGCTTGAATGCCTCCACCGCCTCATCCCCGCGGTGGTAGATGGATACTGTGTACCCTTCCTTTTCAAGGTAGAGTCGCATCAGCTCGGCGATGTTCTTGTCATCGTCTACGATCATAATGTGTTGTTGCTTATCCATTTAAGTACCTCTGCTACTTGAGTGTAACCATCGTAACGCCTGATTCGCCCTCACCGTAATTACCCAGACGAAAGCTTTTGACTTGCGGTATGGACTTGAGGTGTTTCTGGATGCCGGCGCGCAGCACGCCGGTACCTTTGCCGTGAATAATGCTTACCGATTCAAGTCCGTTCATCACCGCTGTGTCCAGGTAATTATCCACTTCCATGAGTGCCTCGTCAAGCGACAGCCCGCGCACATCGCATTCAAGGCTGGCGCGTTTTCCACCCGTTTGGGCGTGGACGCTTGTGGCGGGGCGTTTCTTGTCGGGCGTCTCATCTTTGGAAAGCTGGGATACATGAACCTTCATTTTGATGATGCCTGCTTGGATCTGCAGTTCTCCTTTGGTGTCGGGAAGAGTCAGCACGGTCGCGGACGCGCCAAGGTCGGCCAGGGACACGCTGTCGCCCACGCTTATATTCCCCGCGCTAAGGCGGTTTGTCTGCGGGCTGAAGTTCAAAGCATCAGATAGTACGTCAGACGCATCGTTCAATCGTCGGCTCAGCGCGTTTACCTCATGGGAGCGGGCGTCTCCGCTCTTATGCATCAATCGCAGTTCCGCCAGAATGGCAGTGGATTCACGCTTTGCTTTGTCGATGATCTTTTTGGCCTCTTCTTTTGCTTTCTTATCAGCACCGCGGTGCTTTTCTTCTATTTCCTGCTGCAACTTTTCCATGTTCCTGCGCATAAGGGCAGCTTCTTCGTACATTTCTTTCGCCATCGCCCGTTCCTTTTGAGCAACCTGGCGGTGATACTCCGCGTTGGCGATTACATCCTCAAATTGGATGGTTTCCTTGCTTAGCAGTTCTTGGGCGCTTTGGATAAGACCCGAGGGCAGGCCAAGCTTTCTGGATATTTCAAAGGCATTGGATTTACCGGGGATGCCGATGGACAGCCTGTAGGTGGGGCGGAGCGTGGCGACATCAAACTCGACGCTGGCGTTTTCCACGCCTTTGGTAGAGAGTGCGTAGGCCTTAAGCTCGCTGTAATGCGTGGTGGCAATTGTGCGGATGTGCCTTTTTTGCAGGTGGGTCAGAATGGCCTGAGCCAGCGCCGCGCCTTCCGTGGGATCGGTACCCGCTCCCAATTCATCAAAAAGAACCAGCGAGTTGTCTTCCATTTCGTCCAGGATCTTGACGATATTGGTCATGTGCGACGAGAAAGTCGACAACGATTGCTCAATGCTCTGTTCATCGCCGATATCCGCAAATACCTCGCCAAATACGGCCAATTCGGTACCGGGGCTGCTGGGCACTTGAAGACCGGATTGTGCCATTAGCGTCATTAGTCCCACGGTTTTGAGCGTGACCGTTTTGCCGCCTGTGTTGGGACCGGTAATAATGAGGGTGGAAAACTCGTCGCCCAGCCACAAGTCGGCGGGGACCACGGTACTTCTATCGATCAAGGGGTGGCGCGTTTTCAGCAGTTTGATATAGCCCCGCGCGTTCATTCTGGGACGCACGGCATCCATTTCTTGAGCCAGTCGTGCCTTGGAAAAAACGAAATCAAGGTGTGCCAGCAAGCTGACATTGCCGCCGATTATGTCGGCGCTGTCGCCCGCCTGCGCGGACAGGGCGGTGAGGATACGCTCGATCTCCTGATCCTCCTTGGCTGTCCACTGCTTGAGTTCGTTGCCCAACTCCACCAAGGCCATAGGCTCAATAAAGAGTGTTGCCCCGCTGGAAGACTGGTCATGCACCAGCCCCGGTATGTTCTGGCGAAATTCCTGGCGCACGGGGACGACGTATCGTCCGTTACGCACAGTTATGATGGGTTCCTGCAAATACTTGGAGTAGGAGGGTTGATGGATAAGGGAATTCAGCTTTTCCCGGACGCGTTGATTGCTCAAACGGATGTGCCGCCTTATGCTCGCAAGTTCACTGCTTGCGTTGTCTGACATTTCATCCTCGCTGATAATGGCGCCTGAAATGTCGCTTTCCAGCGTGCGCTGAGGCTGCAGGTGGCCGGCGAGGGAAGAGAGAAGTCGCGTAAACTCATTGTCATTGACCAGTGCCGCGCGCGCCTGGCGTGCTGATTGCAATGATTGCGCAATGTCCAGCAGCATGCGCTGGGACAGCGTGGCGCCTTTGGAGGCTCTATCCAGATACGGGCGCACATCTATGGAGAAGCCAATTGGACTGTCTCCCCGATACTTGAGTACGTAAAGGGCCTCCTCTGTTTCCTGCTGCGCGCGCTCCACTTCGGCAAGCTGTGTATGGGGCATGAGACCGCTGCATTTTTCGACGCCCATTTTTGTGGTCGCGAAAGACGAAAGTTGGTCCCTCATTTTAGTAAATTCCAAGACGCGGATGGTTCTATCATTCATTTCATTCACCGGTGTTTATTCAACACCCTTTTCATATCGTCCAAGAGAAAACGCAGGGAGCGGGTTCACAGGGGTTTCGCTCGATATAAGGCCGGCGTAGTAGGATACGACGGCAACAGCGTCTTCGTGGATTTCCTTGGTAAGATTGATGAGCCAAGGATGATCCGAAGGCGCTTTTCTCCCCACGTGCAAAGGCTGTGCATCCAGAAGATAATTGAGGCACCCTTCCGGCAAGCGAACCGGGTACAGGGAGAACTGCGCGCCAATGCGATCTGTCAGGACCTGATCCTTGGTGCCTTCGCCCTTGTTGCACATATCGCACCCGGCGTGTCCTTTTTCAAGACCCATAAACACTCTTTGCGGGCAGTGGTTGAGTACCATCAACGCATAGCGTCCGTACACCGGGAACACGAGGGGCCAATCGTTGTTGGATAGATCCGCAATTTCACTGAGCGTCAGTTCGCGAGATGCCGTACCTTCGGTCGTGCCCTGCTCCCGAAGGAAATATACAGTCTCTTTGTTCCAAACATAAAGTCCCGGTCCGCCCAGCACTTTTTTCGGCCATGCGGGGGAAAGGTGCGACACGTTGTTCGCCACGACGTTGATGTCCCAATCTATGGCCAGAGCGTTTATCATGGTGAGCGTTTCGTCGCTGCATTGCCGGGGCAAGGTAAGCGCATCCTGAGTTCCAAGCAACGGAAGACCTGCTTTTAGATTCGCTTCACTGTAATCATCAGGAGCCCAGAAAAAGCGTTCCGCGCCGCATGCCTTGAAATCATTCGACCAATCAATATCCTTGCTTTGAACCGTTATGCGCGGGACGGGGGAAAAGTGCGGCATCGCAACGTTTTTTTTCTGATAGGTATTGTGGACGCTGAGTTTTTCATAACCATTTACGCGCTGCGCCACGAATGCTTCGAAAGCATCCCTGCGCAGTTGGTTGATGGCGGAAACAGGCAAGAACACCGGCGCGTGGTTGAGAAACGCAAACGAAGCAACATCAACGGGGAAATCCGCTGTCTTACGGATCGACTTCTCCGCGTTCTCTTGTGTTTGCGGTGCATTGCGTGCTGCTTGCGCCACAGCGCCTTTTGCGACAACTGAAGTCGTTCCGTCTGTAACCCCCATAGCCGCAGGCATATCAGGTTCAGCTGTCAAAGTAACATGCACCGGAGTGCGTGGCGCGGCACCGCGCCCGATGGTTCTCCTGGCGGTGCTGAGCAGCACTTCATCGTCCAGTCGGTAGACGATATCGTTGACATCAACTCTCTTGTGCAGCCGCAGCGTGACGGTTGTTCCCGGCGGCGCATCCTTGCCCGAAAAGATCATTTGCTGTACGGTATTGCCTCTTACTTCCAGTCCGTCCTGGTCGTTCAGCGGTAAGTTTAGCCTCGTTTCCGCCAAGTACTTGTCGCCCAAAGCACGGCAACCGGTGATTTTGCCAATAGCCACACCTTCGTGGGACACATGCAAGGGATTGATTATCCGGGCATCCTCGTTGCCGAAAATGTATCCGCGGCTGAATCCTCCACGGTTGAAAACCTGCAACAGGGCGTCCTTGTTGCCTTGAGTTGCGCGCGCCCCATCAGATATGTCCAGCGCTTCGCGGTATGCCTTGGTTACAATGGCCGCGTATTCAGCGCGCTTCAAGCGTCCTTCTATCTTGAGTGCTGAAATGCCGGCTTGCTGAAGCGCGGGAACGTCTTCAAGGAGATTGACATCCCGCGGCGACAGCCACGCCGCTTTCTTTCCGCGATATGTGTACGCGATTCGGCACGGCTGAGCGCATCGCCCTCTGTTACCGCTCCGGCCGCCCACCATGGCTGACAGCTCGCACTGGCCGCTGACCGATACGCATAGCGCCCCATGTACGAATACTTCTATCTCGATACCGCTATCCACGGCTTTTTTGAGTGTTGCCAGGTTAGACTCCCTCGCGAATACAACACGATCAAGGCCGACAGTCTGCACCATCACCGCGCCCGCGACGTTGTGGATGCTCATCTGCGTGCTGGCATGCACGGGTAATTCGGGATAATGCTTCTTGACAAAACGAAGTACGCCAAAGTCTTGAACCAGCACCGCATCGGTTCCTGACGCCGCTACCTTTGCCAGAGTTTCCGAAAAGACTGCAAACTCGCTTTCCTTAACGAGTGTATTCAGCGTTACATAGACCTTTTTCCCGTAATAGTGTGCCCAGAATACGGCCTCACGCAGCGCGTTATCATCAAACCCGGCTGAAGCGCGTGCGCCAAAAGAAGCCGAACCCAAATAAACGGCGTCCGCGCCGTTATTGATGGCTGCCCACAGGGAATCCATATTTCCGGCGGGGGACAGCAGCTCAGTCTTTTTGCTGAGCGGCATCGGCTAGTTCCCTTCTCAGTCTTGTCATTTCGTCCTGCAGAAGGATATTCTCTTCCGCGAAACGCAGCGCTGTCACGGCCGCTGCTGTTTCGAAATTCACACGCTTATCCAGCAGCATGGTCTCCGAAATGGCATTGGCCGTAAGCTTCTCAATGCGCTTGACGTAATGCTCATTTTCGCCCGACGAAATGCTGTACGTACGGCCGGAGAGCATTACGGAATAAGTCTTGCGTTCCATCAATTACTTTGCCAGCTTTCTAAAAGGGAACTCAGAGCCTTCCTCGCGCTCGATTCTAATGGACTTGATCACCTGCGGGGTAAGCGGCCTGTCATTTCGATCCTTTGGCACGTTGACGATTTTCTCTGCTGTCTCCATACCCTCTGTTACTTTGCCAAACGCCGCATAGCTGCCATTTAGGTGCGGTGTATCAGCAGTCATGACGAAAAACTGGGATCCCGCAGAATCCTTCATCATACTGCGCGCCATGCTGAGCACGCCGCAGGTGTGCTTAACACTGTTGGGAACACCGTTGGCTGAGAATTCGCCCTTAATGGCATACCCCGGACCACCGGTGCCGGTGCCGGCGGGGCATCCGCCCTGAATCATGAAGCCCGGGATAACACGGTGAAAAGACAGGCCGTTGTAGTAGCCTGCTTCTGAGAGTTCAATGAAATTGCCCACCGATTCCGGCGCGATATCCGGATATAATTCGCCTTTCATGCGGCTGCCGTTTTCCATGGTGATAGTAAAGGTGACTTTTTTGTCTGTGTTCATGATTACCCTCCGATATTAATAGAAACATCATAATGAACAGGGACTATTTTGTCAATTGAAGGGGAGCATCGGCTGAAGGTAACGACGCGCTCGAAAAAGGAATCCACATTTTCAAGAACATTGTGCAATTTTGCGCTTGACACGGTCATTTCAATATTGTAGAATGCAGTTCGTCGCCAAATGCAGGCAGCATGCGACCTAGCCTTCGGGGTGTAGCGCAGTCTGGTAGCGCACGTGCTTTGGGAGCATGGGGCCGGGGGTTCGAATCCCTTCACCCCGACCATTTTTTGGGAAGAAGCGGATTATACGTGGCCCCGTGGTCAAGCGGTCAAGACACCGCCCTTTCACGGCGGTAACAGGGGTTCGAGTCCCCTCGGGGTCACCATTCAGATTATATCTGAAATCCTCAGTTTTGAGCGTGGGCCTTTAGCTCAGTTGGTCAGAGCGGCCGGCTCATAACCGGTTGGTCCGGGGTTCAAGTCCCTGAAGGCCCACCAATTTTGGCCCGGTAGTTCAGTTGGTTAGAATGCCAGCCTGTCACGCTGGAGGTCGAGGGTTCGAGCCCCTTCCGGGTCGCCATTCCTGCTGTTGGGCTCTCGCTGGTGTAGCTCAATTGGCAGAGCAGCTGATTTGTAATCAGCAGGTTGCGGGTTCAAGTCCCTTCACCAGCTCCACATGGATAGGTTCCCGAGTGGCCAAAGGGAGCAGACTGTAAATCTGCCGCTGAAAGCTTCGGTGGTTCGAATCCACCCCTATCCACCAAAACCGCTGCCAAGCGGTTTTCTTGGTTAAGTCTTGTGCGAAGGCACCGCACACCGCCAAAATTAGCGCAAAATTCCGCATTTCCAGGCTTGACAAAGCCGCGGATAACAGGTAATCTGTCTAAGCGCTAATGATGCGTCGGGGGAGCATAGCTCAGCTGGGAGAGCATCTGCCTTACACGCAGAGGGTCACAGGTTCGAGCCCTGTTGTTCCCACCAAAATGGCCCGGTAGTTCAGTTGGTTAGAATGCCAGCCTGTCACGCTGGAGGTCGAGGGTTCGAGCCCCTTCCGGGTCGCCATTTTGCCTTGGTAGCTCAGTCGGTAGAGCATGTGACTGAAAATCACAGTGTCGGTGGTTCGATTCCGCCCCAAGGCACCAATGCGGTAGTAGCTCAGTTGGTAGAGCGCCACCTTGCCAAGGTGGAGGTCGCGAGTCCGAGCCTCGTCTACCGCTCCATCCCGGCGCCATAGCCAAGTGGTAAGGCGAAGGTCTGCAAAACCTTTATTCCCCAGTTCGAATCTGGGTGGCGCCTCCACAACGATTGCCTCCGAAAACTCAGCTTTGACAGTGGGTTCGGGGGTTTTTCTTTTGCCAAATACGAAGCTGAACCGGATATGCTGAACCCGCGCTTCCCGAGGGTGAGCAAACATCCCATCGGATCGACGAATCGTTTTTTACCAGAGCCCGAAATTCCTCCAATATCAAGGGGTGATTGTTGTTTTTATATCCGACTGTCGTGTGATATAATGCTGGCGTGAAAGATGAGGTGATGCGTGTGCCACGGGAAACGTATGAATTGACAGCGATGTTCATGCGCTATTGGTTCGTTTTCCTTGGGCTTGTCATCACCTTGAGGGCATTCAGATGGCTTGTTAACGATCGCCGGAGCTACCAAAGGACACTTGCTGCGTTGCCGGACGCCGGGCTGATTGGGGAAGTGGTGGATCTAAATACCGGGGCGAGTTTTCCTCTGCCGAGGGAAGGCATTATCAGCGGCAGAAGCTACGCGGACATACGCCTGAAAAAGCTGAAGTATCAGTCTATCGCTTTCCAGTTTGTGGAGAATAAAGGTGTCCGCCTGTCGGGTCACGGCAGAAACAGAAGTATGCTGCTGGAAGGAGAGCCTTTGCGCCGCAATCAGTATGCGCTCCACGGGTCGAGATTTGTTTTGCCTCCTTATGAACTGCGATTCCGCCTGTTTGCGGGGCTAGATGTTCCGCAGCGGAGACCGGCGGAACTTGCTCGTCGGGAAGTCCATGCAGAGCCGATGACGCCCGAAGAGGCCGTTTGGCCGCCGATAGACGTCTATGCAGATGATTACGCATATGATCCTGTGCTGGACGCCACGTGGCCCTATGCGCCGGGCATGGATGACGCTTTCACTGACGCCCGCAATTACGAAAATGACCCTCTGCCGGAGCCGAGAGGCGATCCTGAAATTTACGACGGATGGGGCAATACCAATGGCGAAGACTAAGCACTCCCCGCAGGCCAAGCTGGTGGGGACGGCAGCCCTGTTCACTTTGAGCGGTTTCGCTCTCCTGGCTTTGAAAAACCTGGATGTGCAGACCGCGCTGATGGCACTGGTTGTGCCGATAGCTTTCATTATCGTTTGCACGCTTATACCCAAATTATTCCCCGCGGACAGGCTCCTGCTGACGCTGGTCAACTTCCTGTGCGTGCTTGGTATTATGGTGCTTTATCGTATCAGCCCCGAAAAGGGTATGACTCAGGCCGTCAACTATGGTTTTGGCGTGATTTTCATGATAGTGTGTATGCTGATCATCAGGCATATGCACCGCCTGAAGGCTCTTGTATGGCTGGCTGCTGCCACCGCCGTTGTGCTGATGTTGCTGCCGCTGGCGATCGGCAAGGAAGTGAACGGCGCGCAAGCCTGGATATCCATTGTGGGTGTTAATTTTCAGCCAAGTGAGATCGTGAAGGTCGTGTTGCTGATCGTTGTTGCTTACTTCTTGTCCAAACGCAGGATTTTGATAGCCATTTCCTATGCCGGGGTGTGCCTTGCGCTGTTGATGCTGCAAAAGGATCTGGGTACGGCGCTTCTATACTATGCGGTCACATTGTCAATGCTTTTTGCTTCTACAGGCAGTTTTGCGTTGTTGGGCGGTGGCTTGGCGGGCGGTGCGGCTGCCGGGATGCTGGGTTACAGCATGTTCAGCCATGTGAAGCGTCGCGTCGCCATCTGGCGTGACCCTTGGTTTGACTACAATGGCGCAGGCTATCAAGTGGTTCAGTCCCTCATCGCCATTGTTAACGGCGGCCTGACGGGTGTAGGGTTGGGCGTCGGCAATACGCATGTTATCCCTGCGCACGATACTGACTTCATATTTTCTGTTATTCTTAACGAATTTGGCGCCATCTTTGGTATATGCGTTGTTTTTATATACGTAATGATTTTTTTGCGCGGCATCGCCATTAGCCTCAGGTGCAATCACCGCTTCCACGCGCTGATGGCGCTGGGCGGTTCGCTGTTTATCGCATTTCAAGCCTTCGTTATCATCGGTGGTAACATCAAAATGATTCCCCTTACCGGCGTTACCTTGCCTTTTGTGAGTTACGGCGGTTCTTCCCTCTTGTCCTCATTGGGCATTATCGGGATTTTGCAGGGTATCGAAAGCATCAATGAAGACCACATTGCGGCGGATGCCATGATGGCGACGATTGGGGACGAAGTGTAATGAAGCTTCTGCGCAAAAACATTGGAATGATCGCGGCTGTCATGACAATTCTTATCCTCTCGCTGATTGCGTACGGAACATACAGTGTTTCCACACAAGGCAACCGCTGGTTTGCGTCCGGCGCCAACACTTACATACGGCAAATGAAGCGTGATGTGATCGCCGGAGACATCTATGACCGCAACGGAATTGTTTTAGCCACAACCGACGCCGAAGGAAAACGGATATACCAAGAAGATGCCGGCGCACGCCGCGCCGTTGTTCATGTAATAGGCGATACGGCGAACAATGTTGGATACGGTGTGGAATCCTTTATGTCCAACTATCTGTACGGATTTAGTGCTTCCTACTTCCAGAAGCTGGCGCACGCGCTAAGGGGCGAGAAGATGCACGGAAGCAATGTGACCCTGTCCATCGACAGCAATTTATCCAACTATGTTGCTTCCATTTTTCCGGCAGGCAAGAAAGGCGCTGTCGTTGTGATGAACTATGCAACGGGCGAACTAATGTCTTTGCAGAGTTTCCCGTCATTTGATCCCAACAATATCACCGAAAACGTCAAAACGGATCCTCTGCAGCCTTTTTGGAATAACGCAACCCGCTGGACAAGTGCGCCGGGCTCCACATTCAAGATCATCACGCTTGCCGCGGCGCTCAAGAACATTCCCGGCGCAGTGGACAAGAGCTTTGAGTGCAGCGGGGAGCTCCCCGTAATGGATAGCATCGTCAGGGACGCAGGCAACGCTTCGCATGGCAGGCTGTCGCTCAAGCGCGCTTTCGCGCAAAGCTGCAATGTGACTTTCGCGAACATCGCGCTGCAAATGGGGGACGAAAGACTGAAGGAAGCTGCCCGTCTTTTCGGAACAGGTGACTATTTCCTATTCCAGGATATCGTGGTGGAAGACTCGGCATATCCCACGGCCGGACGCAGCGATAAGGAATTAGCATGGACAGGCGTAGGGCAAAGCGCTCTTCAGATGACACCACTGCACATGACAATGATTGCGGGCAGCATCGCGTATGATGGCGTCATGATGGAGCCCCGCATTTTGCAAAGGGCAGTGACAGGCAATGGCGAGATTACCGCGCAGATGACACCTAAGCATTATCTGCAGCCGCTGGATAAAACGACGGCTGACCTTATCTGCGATTATATGGTGGAAGCAGTGCGCAGCGGAACAGGCAGCCGTGCCAATGTAAGCGGGCACCGAATCGCCGGCAAGACCGGGACGGCGGAAATTGACGGTCAGGAGCAGAGCAATGCATGGTTTGTGGGGTTCATCGACGAGCCGCAGTATCCGTATGCCGTTTGTGTCGTTGTAATGGAAGGCGGCGGCGGCGGTTCAGTTGCCGCGCCGATCGCGGGCAAGATTTTCAGCGCTATCACGGGCGCGTCCACATCAAAGTAAAAAGAAGACTCGCGCAGGAGATGCCGCGAGCCTATTTGCATTCAAGGATTCCTAGAGCCTGCCGCTTCGTCCGCCATAGGAGCGACCGCTGCCGCTGGAAAAAGAGCGTCCGCCACCTCCGCTCCCGCCGGAAGGCGTTTCAATTTTGGTTCTGGTTACGGTTTCATACAAGTAGATATCGTTGGCGGTGAGCAGATTGAGGCTGTTTGAGACGACATAGAACGAGGCATCCACTTTGTTCTTTGCTGTCTTCATGCCGCCTTTCATGATAAACACGATAATCAGCGATACGATCAGCGCTACAGGCAAAATAAAAACAAGGTAGTCAGCCGCTGCCGCAAAAGATGAGCGGGGCGTCATCACATCGCGAAGATACGCGACATAGTCCCTCATGGCACTGCCATAATCGCGGCTGGGCAGATAAGGCGCCAAGATTTCGTACAGATCGTCGTCTCCGCGCCGCGTCAGCTTTTGTTCGGCGGGACCATACGCGGCTTCGCCGTATGCGCCGCGCTCGCCCACATCAAAAGCGAAAGCAAAAGCCACGTAGTTGTCAAATTTCTGCTCGTCACGTACCGATTCATAGAAATCTGCCGCGTACAGATCGGTGGGTTTGCCAAAGGAGTTTTCGGTGGTGACGATGATGGAATCAAAGCCGAATTCATCGTACATCGCCTGCATTTCGGCTTCCAGGAATTGCGTGTCTCGGGCGCTGAATGTACCCGCTTGGTCATAGATATGCTGCAGGATCTCAGCGTCTGCGCCAAACGCACAGGTAATCAGCATGAGGGAAATCGCCACAACAAAGCTTTTCTTCATTCAAAGCACCCCCAGAGAGACCAGCAGCGTGGCCACAAGATATCCGCCCAAGGTGAAAGCGCCGGTAAGGCCAAAGAGCCACTTAAGAAATTTGGGAAGTGAATAGGGAATATTGCACGTTAGTTCTCCCGTTTGCCCATTGATAGCAAAAGTATAGGTTTTGTCCTCTTTTTTGGTCGTAATGAGCCACACCGGGAAGAGAACGGCCGAACAGCGCCCGTCCGGCACCTGGATTTTTACCGAGCGGGGAATGACTGCGTGATACCCCGCGACCGTATTGCGGAAAGCGGATTCTGTGCTTTTGTGGATGCGGTTGTCCGCCCGCCGCTTGCTTTCTTCAGCGTCCACGTCTGCCCTGTTTGCCATGGAACCGGATAAAGTTTCCGGAGAGAATGCAATGGAAGCGTCCATAGCGAAAGGCTCAATGGACTCGGTGATGCTGTTGTCCAACTTACTGCTGGCGTCTACCGGAAGATCCCTAAAATCCAGCGTACCGGCGCGGCGTACCAGGAAATGCCTGGTTTTGGTTACGCGGTACTTGCCGGATGTAAACGTGCTGACCTGCGACGCGTTGTAGGTTACATCCGCGTTTGCCTGCGCGTCAAACAGCCAGTACGGAACATACAATTTACGAATTTCATCAATCGTATTGCCCTTCATGAACAAATTGGGGACGAGCTTTTTTCCTTTGAAATAGTCATGAAACATGCCCGTAGCCTTCTCTTTGCTAATCAGGTACGGAATAATCCTGGTTGGGCGTGTTTCTTCTCCAAACTGCATGGGGATAATAGAGGGGCTGCCGCAAAAGGCGCAGTTGGTGGCCACTGTGGTTTCATCGGTTATGAGTTCTGCGCCGCATGAAGAACATGAGAAAGCTTGCGTGCGTGCAGCTTCCTCGGGCGAGTAGGGTTTGGCGTCGACGGTCCACTCACTGTTATCCGGGCTGCTCGCGGTTTGCTTTTCTATTGCGTCCACTTGCTTGACTGTCTCGGTGGGGAACTGATTGCCGCAGTTGTCACAGGCCATTTCTTGGCTGTATCCGTCAAATTCGAGCGGCGCTCCGCATGAGGGACATTTGTACGTCAGAGTCGACATGCGATTCTCCTTTCTTGGTGGTTTCTATTCTTGTCCATTGTCCATTAACAGCCCCATAATACATGCATTTGAAGCATTTGTAAACACGGTTTGGCCCCCTTTTGATTGTGTTGAAATCTCGTCTTATCTGTGCTATACTCTTGATAGTCAAAGAAGGTCAGGAGAGCTTCTTGGACGAGAAAGCAGGTGTTTGGATGAGGCTTAGCGATACGATTGCGCAGTTTATCAAGGAGATGCTCTCGCAGGATGAGCTCGAAATTGAGTTGCAGCGCAACGATTTGGCTGCGTACTTCCAATGTGCGCCCTCTCAGATAAACTATGTGCTTTCTACACGATTTACGCCCGACCACGGATATGTAACGGAAAGCCGGCGGGGCGGGGGTGGTTGCATTCGTATCACACGCCTGCGGAAAACCGGCGGCGAGTATTTGAGATATCTGCTTGAGGAGAGAATTGGTGAATCCATCGACGAAAACGCGGCCGATATCGTAGCCAGACAATTGGCAGAGCGGCAGGTTATTTCTGTAAACGATGCAAATTTGATACGCACGGCCATCAGCGCGCAGACTTTTGCGATACCCATTCCGTCACAGCTTAAGGATGCCCTTCGGGCAAGAATATTCCGCAACATGCTGCTCAGCATTGCCAAGCGTGATCCACAGGAGGATTAAAATGATTTGTGAAGTATGCAAGAAAAACGAGGCCACCATCGTTTTCCAGATTTTTTCGGGTGGACAATTGGCCACAAGGACTATTTGTGCTCAGTGTGCCATGAAAGCACAAAGCGACCTGACCAGAACCCTTTGGGGGATCGGCATGCATCTGCAGGAAAGAACTAAAGAAGAAGCGGAAATCCGCCGGGATGAAGCAATGCCGACCAGATTTTGTTCGGCTTGCGGTTCTCCCGTGAGCAAAATAGACGAAGACACCGTGCTGGGCTGCCCAAATTGCTATGATGCCCTTGATGAAAATGAGGCGGCTGTGCTGGCAAAGGGGCGTGAAGAGATCACTGCACCCGAAGTGGCAGAGGTGCCGGAAGATATTAAAACCACCATAGAGCAAATGGCACACAAATTAAGGGAGGCGATTGTTTCTGAAGATTTCGAGCAAGCAGCTTCCTTGCGCGACCAGATCAACAAAGCAACTCTCAGCGGGCAGATCGGTGATGAGTAATATCATTGTGTCATCGCGCATCACCATGCGCAGGAATTATGCGGATATGCCTTTTCCCGGCAAGATGGATGATGTTCAAAAGCAAGTTGTTCTTGCTCGGGTAAGCAGTGCTCTCGCGGAGGCGGATCCGCCGTATCAAATGGTTACCGAAGGGGACACGCTGGATGAACGCTCACAGCAGATGCGGGGCAATCACGGATTGGATTTTCCATCTTTGCGCGATGGCACTGCTCTCTTTGTGAAATCTTCCGACATGCATGTAGCCGTAAATTTCGAGGACACTGTCACACTGGAGAGGGTTTTTAAACGTGATGATCCTGATGCCGCTCTGGATATTGTTCAGTCTGAAGCCAATAAGATCTTTCGGTCTCACACACCTGCGCATCATGAAAGTATCGGCTTTTTGACTGCAAGTCCTCACCTTGCAGGAAGCGGCATACAGATTTCCACCATCGTACATCTTCCCGTGTTGACAGAACTAAGGCAGATTCCTGCCGTCAAATCAGATGTCGAGCAGCATTCGGCGTGCTCATTCGCGGCTCTTGTGACGGCGGGAGAGAAAAATCTTGCAGCGCTGTATGAGATTTCGAATGCAGGCAAAGGTGCAGCTTCCGCCAAACAAAGCTTACTGGCCGTTCAAATGGCCGTCGATAAGGTTGTAAAACGCGAGAAGGCTCTGGCGGAAAAGGTACTGACTGTGCCTCACTCGGCATTGGTGGATCAAGCGTTCAGGGCATACGGCATTATGCGATATGCCAGACGGATAAACATCACGGAGTTTTTGGCACTCTGGTCGCGGCTGCGGATGGGCGCTGAAAACGGCATCCTCGATGTGGATCTATCGATCATCGATGATCTGTATCGGGAACTGTCCTATGTGCACAGGCCCCAGGACCATGAAGAAGCGAAGAGTCTCAAAGAAATCAATTTTCGGCGCGCTGAAACCATCAGGAAGCGCTTAATGGAGGATAATAATGCCACTATACGGTAAATTTAACGACAAGGCCCAGCGGGCGCTTGAGTATGCACAGCAAACCGCGACGGGCATGAAACATAAATACTTTGGCACAGAGCACTTGTTGTTGGGTTTGCTCAGTGAAGCGCGCGATGACGTGCCCGCCATACCTGAACATGTTACCCATCGCAGCATCAGGGAGGCGGTCATGCAGCTGTACGTGGCGGAAAAGGAAGCGCCCAAGTCGCTGGAACTTACACCCAAGATGAAGAAGTTGATGCAAAACAGTGTGCTTCATATGCAGAAGAACGATCTGCCCGCTATTCCGTCATCACTTTTGTGGAGTCTTCTGCTTGAGGAACAAACCAGTGTTGCCGTGCGCATACTGTCCGTATACGGCTGTGACATTGATGCGCTCAAGGACAGCGCGGACATGACCCTCATGAAAGACAAAACTAATCCCTCCCAGGGCGAAGAAGAGCGCTCCGCGCTTGAAAAGTATGGCAGGGATCTGACCGCCATGGCGGCCAGCGGAAGTTTAGACCCCGTCATCGGGAGACAAAAGGAAATTGACCGCATCGTGCAGATACTGTCACGGCGTACCAAGAACAATCCGGTGCTGATCGGAGAGCCCGGTGTAGGCAAGAGTGCCGTGGCTGAAGGTCTGGCGCAGATGATAGTTGACGGAGGCATACCCGAGACATTGAAAGACAAGCGGCTGATCTCTCTGGACGTGGGGAGTATTGTCGCCGGGACAAAATACCGCGGTGAGTTCGAAGAGCGGATGAAAAGCATTCTGGACGAAGTGCGCAAGGACGAGCGAATCATCCTGTTTATTGATGAATTGCAGATGATAGTCGGCGCGGGCAGAGCCGAGGGCAGCATCGACGCCGCCGGCATCATGAAGCCCGCTTTGGCACGCGGTGAGCTGCAATGTATTGGCGCTACCACACTTAATGATTATCGCAAGAATATCGAAAAGGATACGGCCCTGTCACGCCGCTTCCAGCCTGTCATGGTCGACGAACCAACGCAGGACCAGAGCCTGCAGATCTTGAGGGGCCTAAGAGAAAAATACGAGCAGTATCATCACGTACGCATCTTGGACGAAGCCCTTGAAGCGGCTGTTACTTTGTCAGCCAGGTACGTCAACGAGCGCTTCCTTCCTGATAAAGCGGTGGATCTGATGGATGAGGCGGCTTCACGCGTGCGCATACGCTCACTCTCGCTGCCCCTGGACATTTTGGACGAAGAAAAGGAACTGGATTCGCTTCTTGAAGAGAAACGCGGGGCCATTGAAGAGCAAGCATACGAAAAGGCGGCTTCGTTGCGAGATACGGAAAGGCAGCTGCGGCAGGACATCCACGATAAAAAGCTTCATTGGCGGCAGAACCGCGAAGACAACAAGACCGCCGTAACGCAAGAAGAGATCGCTTTGGTTGTGTCGTCCTGGACGGGCGTACCCGTACAGCAGATGACTACACAAGAAAGCTCACGCCTGCTGCATCTGGAAAAGGAGCTGCATGAACGCGTCATCGGACAGGAAGAAGCCGTGTCCGCAGTCAGCCGTGCTATTCGCCGTGCGCGTGCCGGACTGCAGGATCCAAAGCGGCCATTGGGCTCGTTCATTTTTCTTGGCCCGACCGGCGTTGGAAAAACTGAACTGTGCCGCGCATTGGGCGAAGCCATGTTTGGCGATGAGGATTCCGTGATCCGTCTGGATATGAGCGAGTATATGGAAAAACATACCGTGTCACGGATGGTGGGTTCACCTCCCGGCTATGTTGGTTATGAAGAAGGCGGCCAGCTCACGGAGGCCGTTCGGCGCAAACCCTACAGCGTGGTATTGTTTGACGAAATCGAAAAGGCGCATCCCGATGTGTTCAATATGCTGTTGCAGATACTGGAAGACGGCCGGCTGACTGACAATGTGGGACGCATCACCAGCTTTCGAAATACCATCATCGTGTTGACCAGCAACGCCGGGGCACAGGCTATCGCCGAGGGGCGCAGCATGGGTTTTGGATCTCAGAGCGGCAACGCATTGGACTACGAGGACATGCAAGCCCGGGTATTGGATGAAACCAAGCGTGTGTTTAAGCCCGAGTTCATCAACAGACTGGATGAGATCATCGTATTCCATCCGCTTTCGACGGTCGAAATCAATGCCATCGCGGGGCTGATGCTCGACAAGGTAGCCCAGAGACTGAAAGAGCAGAACATTTATCTCACTTATGACGACGATGTAAAGACTTATCTCGCCAAAGAAGGCTATGACCCCAAATATGGCGCAAGGCCGCTGCGCCGCGCCATACAAAGAAAGCTGGAAGACGCACTAAGCGATACGATCATTGCCGGTGAGACAAGGGCCGAGGATACCGTGACCGCCTACATGCAGGATGGAACTATCCATTTTCGCAATGTGAACAAGAAGGAGCCCGTCAAGGCTTAGCAAACAGGCAACTTGCGCAGGCTGTCGCACGGCAGCCTGCTTTTCCATTTGCCTTTGCCAAAGGCTGTACTGTGCTTGACCTGCCGGGAGCTACCTCGTATAATGACGGCGATAAGAAGGAAGGGGAATGCTGAATGCCTGAAACGAAAACATTTTACGTGACAACACCAATATATTATCCCAGTGGTCACATGCATATAGGCCACACGTACACTACCGTGGCCGCCGACACCATCGCGCGATTCAAGAAACTGACGGGGTATGACACCTTTTTTTTGACCGGTACGGATGAACATGGCCAAAAAATCGAGCGGCGTGCCAAAGAAAAGGGTGTACAACCCAAGCAATACATCGACCCCATCGTTGAGGAAACCCAGGATATGTGGGCTATGATGGAGATTGAATATAACGATTTTATCCGCACGACAGATGAAAGACATGTTCGCGTAGTACAAGATATATTCAAGCGCTTTTATGAGCAGGGCGACATCTACAAGAGCGAGTACGAAGGCCAATACTGTGCGGAATGCGAGGCGTTCTGGACGCCGTCGCAACTGAAGGACGGCAACCTGTGCCCCGATTGCGGAAGGCCGACCGAATTGGTGCGTGAAGAAAGTTACTTCTTCAAAATGAACAAATATCAGGATTGGCTGATCGACTACATTGAGAACAACCCCGGGTTCATTCAACCGGAAAGCCGCGCGAATGAGATGCTGCAAAACTTCCTAAGACCCGGTCTGCAGGATCTGTGTGTCAGCCGTACGTCCTTCAAGTGGGGCATTCAGGTGGATTTCGACCCCAAGCATGTTGTGTACGTCTGGATCGATGCGCTTGCCAATTACATTTCGGCCTTGGGCTATGGTACAGGTGATGATACGTTGATGCAGAAATACTGGCCTGCCGATGTGCAATTGGTAGGCAAAGAAATTGTGCGTTTCCATGTGATCTATTGGCCCATCATGCTGCACGCGCTGGGTTTGCCACTGCCCAAAAAGGTGTTCGCGCACGGTTGGCTGCTGTTCGGCAACGACAAAATGAGCAAATCCAAAGGCAATGTCGCGTATCCGCAGCCCATCGTCAGGCGCTACGGCGCGGATGCGCTGCGCTACTACCTGCTGCGTGAAATGCCCTTTGGTGCGGATGGCAACTACACCAATGAGTCGCTTATCACGCGCATCAACTCAGACCTGGCTAATGATTTGGGCAACCTTGTCAGCCGGACCTCTGCTATGATCATCAAATACTGCGGTGGCAAAGTACCCGTTCCGGGCGAGTATTTCGATGTGGATAAAACCCTGATCCAAGCGGTTGAAGCGCTGCCCGTCCAGGTCGAAACCGAGATGGATAGCCTGCAGTTTTCGCGCGCGCTGGCACATATTTGGCGCATCATCGGCGACTGCAACCGCTACATTGACGCAACGCAGCCCTGGGTATTGGGGAAAAACCCGGATGAAAAAGAGAGACTTGACACCGTTCTTTATGTCTTGGCAGAGGCGCTTCGTTTTGTGGCGGTCTTGCTGTGGCCGTATATGCCCGCAACGCCCGACAAAATTTATGGGCAAATTGGCATAAGGGAAGCACAAGACAAAACTTGGGACAGTCTGGCGCAATTTGGCCGGCTGACACCAGGTGCCGGCATTGAGCGCAAAGGCGCGCTGTTTCCGCGGCTTGAGCTGGATAAGGAGTTGGAGGCACTCAGCGAAGATGATGCAACTGAACCAAATGCGCAGGAAGAAGCGTCTGCCATAGCCCCCGACAAAGGTCTGATTTCCATGGATGATTTTGAAAAGTTGGATTTACGCGTGGCACGCGTAGAGCAATGCGAGAAAGTGCCAAAAAGCGAAAAACTGCTTAAGTTTACCTTGTCTTTGGGGACGCAAAAGCGCACGGTTGTGTCCGGCATCGCGGGCAGCTATGAACCCGAGAAGCTCGTAGGCACGCAAGTAGTGCTGCTAAGCAACTTGGCCCCGCGCAAAATCAAGGGTATCATTTCGGAGGGCATGATCCTCTCCGCAGCCTCCAATGATGACAAAACGCTGAAACTCCTCACAGTGGAAAGCGATATTGAAGACGGAGCCGGCATCAGTTGATCAGCGGCCTGTTTGACAGCCATTGCCACCTGGATGATGCCAAATTCGATTTGGATCGCCCGGATGTTATTGGGCGCATGCAACATAATGGCATAGTGGCGTGCGTCACGGTGGGAAGCGATCTTGTTTCGTCCCAAAGGTGTTTAGACATCGCGGGGGATCATGAAGATATATATGCTGCGGTGGGCGTTCATCCGCATGAAGCGAAGGAAGCACCCGCGGACTATTTGCTTGATTTGGAAAACATGCTCAATAAGCCCAAAGTCGTGGCGCTGGGGGAAATCGGACTTGATTACCATTATGACTTTTCGCCAAGAGAGACTCAGGCGGTTGTTTTTTCTGAGCAGCTGGATTTAGCGTATCGGCACCAACTGCCCGTTATTGTGCATGTGCGTGAAGCACACGGCGATGTGCTAAAGATCCTCAGGGAGCGTGCGCCAAAGTTGAGCGGCGGCATTATCCACTGCTTTTCCGGCAGCGCGCAAAGCGCGCGAGAGTACATGGCACTCGGATTTTACATTTCATTTGCCGGATCCGTCACTTTCAAAAATGCAAGCAAACTGAAAGAGGCGGCTTTGGCGGTCCCGTTTAACAGGCTGCTCATTGAAACAGACAGTCCCTATTTGTCGCCGGAACCCAAGCGCGGTAAACGCAACGAGCCCGCGAACGTCAAGTATATTTGCGAAGCGCTCGCCCTGCTTCGCGGCACACCTTATGAGCAGATGGCGTATATGACCGCGCAGAACGCGCGCGATGTATTTGCCATACAATTGTAACGGATTCTACGGCGAATTGTAATGATGATGACGAAAAGACTTAACTTGCGCGAAATATGTGATATAATGTGTTTTGCACTCTGGGAAGGGAAGGTATGACCGCGTCAATGCAACCAATAATTCTCGCATCGTCATCACTCCGCCGGCACGAATTGCTCCGGAGCATGGGCGTCTTCTTCGAAGTGATCGTCCCTGACATCAACGAAGGCGCATCGGGCGATGCGCGGGAGACAGTTATTGAAATGGCGCAGCAAAAGGCATGGCAAGTAGCGCAGCAGTATCCCGAACGATATGTACTGGGGTCGGATACGCTGGTAGCCTTGGAGGGTGCCATTTTGGGGAAACCCAGGGATGAGAAAGATGCTTGCAGTATGTTAGCCATGCTGCAGGGACGGTGGCATGAAGTCCATTCCGGTGTATGTTTATATCTTCCGGGAGAAAAGATGCCGGACGTACGCCATTGCGTTACCCGTGTGCACTTTGCGGCGCTTACTGACGATGAAATCAGAGACTATGTCCTGTCCGGCGAACCGCAAGGCAAAGCCGGCGCTTATGCCATGCAGGGTCACGCCGGTATGTTCGTCACCGAAATCGTCGGCAGTTTTTCCAATGTCATCGGTCTGCCCACGGCAATCGTCAGAGATATGCTCATCGCCAATCGGTATCCACTTTTTTTAGCAAAGAACAGGTCGTGAAAGATGGCAATTATCGCACCGGACATAGGGATAGATTTGGGAACGTCCAACACCCTCGTTTATGTGAGCAGGAAAGGTATTCTCCTCAATGAGCCCACACTGCTGATCGTGTCGGGAGGAGCGAAGCGTACCTTGCGTGCCATTGGCGCAGATGCCCGTGCGATGGTGGGAAGAACGACCGGCGGTGATGTCGCTGTCAGACCTTTGCGCGATGGAACGGTCAAGGAGTATGAGATGACCGAAACCATCCTTCGGTACTTTATTCGCAAGGCCATCGGCGTGTCGCAACTGATGAAGCCGCGGCTGTTTATCACTGTGCCCTGCCACATTTCGCCCGTTGAAAGGCGCGTAGTGCGGGAGGCGGCACTCAGCGCAGGCGCCCGCAAGAATGCAGTGCATCTCATTGAAAAGCCTTTTGCTTCCGCCTATGGTTCCGGGCTGCCCGTGTTCCAGCCGGAAGGCAGCATGGTGGTGGATATCGGCGGCGGTACGACGGAAGTGGCTATCATCTCCATCGGCGGCATTGTGTGCTCCAAATCCATTAAGGTGGGCGGAATTCGCATGGATGAAGCCATTATTGAGTTCGTCCGGCACGATTACAACATGCTCATAGGCGACCGGATGGCGGAGGATCTGAAAACCGATTGGGGATCCGCTTTGCCCATCAAGGATGAAAGAAAAGTAATGATCCGCGGGCGCGACCTGATTACCGGCCTGCCGCAGACGGCCGAAATTACGTCCACAAAAATACATGAGGCGCTCCAGCGTCCTTGCAGGCAGATACTTCAAGCCATCACCGAGGTATTGGAACAATCACCGCCCGAGCTGGCCGGTGATATCCTGAAGAAAGGCATCTACCTGATGGGCGGCGGTTCGCAATTGTACGGGATCGAACATTATCTGGCCAGCGAACTGGGACTGCCAGTGGTGCTGGCGAAGGATCCGATGATGTGCGCGGCGGTCGGTGTTGGGCATCTGGCGGAAAACGCAGAATTGCTGCCCAGAATCGGACGCTCCAGCTTTATGAAGGATGAGGATAATTAAGGGATTTTATGGCACGGCTCAAAAATAAAAAACGCAAAAACGAGTCGTCACGCCCGCGGCAAAAGCGAAGGCTGACCCAGCTTGCGGGTTTTGCCATTATTGTGGCGCTGCTCATGGTAATTGCTTCCATGATTGCATCGCAGTTCTTTCCGGACATCAGAATACTGGAGGCGCCCAGGCAGATTGTCGCACGATTCATCACCCCCGTTCAAAAGGCTTTTGCCGGAGCAACAGATGAGGTGGTGGATTACCTGAGGAAGCTCAAGTATCGGGGAACGCTGGAGGAGGAGTACGAAAAGCTTCTGCAAAAAGTGGACGAATTAACCGATAAAGCCATGCGCGTTGAAACACTGGAATACGAGCTGGCGAATGCCGCTGATCTGAACGATGAAATTTCGCGCAATCTGGGGCTGGACGGCGTCAGGGCCAACGTGATCGGTCGGGACACCAGCAATTACACCTATACTCTTACCATCGATGTGGGTACAAACCACGGTGTACAGGACTACATGGCGGTCGTGGTGCCGGGTGCTTTGATTGGATATACTTACGATGTCAAACCAAGCAGCGCTTCTGTCATGGGCATAATTGACGCCAACAGCAGTATCGCGGCGTTGATAGAGTCCAGCCGCGACCAAGGTACCATCAGAGGCACGCTTTCGGTCAACGGCCTGAACGAGTGCCGCATGTTCTACCTATCTTATACGACGCTGCCCCGACCGGGCGACCGCGTGGTTACAAGCGGTGTTGGTATGGAATTTCCGAAAGGAATCCCTGTTGGCTATGTACGGGAAAGTACGCGCGGACTGGAAGATAACAAGCAATATATCGTAGTGGACCCCATCGCGGACTTTGATCATATCGAGTATGTGATCGTCTACCGCTTTCGCCCGACGCGCGCGGAAACCGCTGACAACCGTGGGGCGATGTCCCAGGCCACGTTTGTGCCGCTCCCCACGCCTATCCCCGTACCTACCTTTATCGGACAGCAGACTGCACTGACCCCAACGCCGCCGGTGCCTACCGATACGCCCGATCCGGCTCAGTCGCAAACACCACCGCCCGCTCCAACGCGCAGCGCTATGGATGATATTACTTATGTAGACAGGGTTGCCCCGGACGCCACAATCGAACCTGCCCAGTCGCCAGATCCGGAACCCACGCCGGAACCGACACCCACATTCTCGGTCGATCAAATGACCCTTGAGGACGACCTATGAGCATTGCCCTGAGAATGGCAAAAAGAATAGGACAGACAACCAGAAAACTGATCAAGACAGCTTCTTTGATACTGCTGTTCTATCTATTGCAGACATGCGTCATGCCGCACCTCAAGATTTTTGGCGTGATGGGCAACCTTAACATGGTGATCATTGCGATTCTCACTGTGTCTTTCGGTAAAAAGTACGCGTTCGCTTCAGGTGCAGTCATCGGGATCATTTTGGAGTCCATGGCGCGCAATATCAATTCGTTCTACGTGATCATGTATCCGACGCTCGCCCTCATTTATGCGCAGGTTTTTGCGGATATGAGTGACATGAAGCGTGAGTTTCGGCGCATTAAGCTGAAAAGTGAGGAACATATTGATCATATCCAATCCACTGTGCGCAAAAAGAGGAAGTTCCGAATTACATTCAAGCGTACGTCCCCTGATGATATGAATCCGCATCTGCGCATACTTCTAAACGCAGTCTGCCTTCACGGCACGTATGAGGTGATTATGATCCTCTATGCGGCGCTTGGCGGCGTAACGCTTTCTTTGCGTCATTTCAGCAACATGCTGATGGCAGTGACTTATACGGCGCTGTGTTGTGTGGTCATGTTCCCTGTTCGCAAGTTTTTGGGGATGTATCCAAAGCGTGCGGTGCATGAAGTGGGCGAAGATTTTGTGCGCGAAAATGACGAAATGCCTTTGCAGGACTGGAAGGCACTTTGCCTGATCCCCGATGACCCGACCGCGGATTCTCTGCATGGGTTTGAGGTCAGGCGTGACGGGCCGCCGGAAAAAATCAGAATTGTTCGCGAAACGCCGGATAAGCCTGCGGACAAGGTTGCGAATAAACCCGGAAAGTTCAGGCGATCCGCTCGCAAATTTGTCTCCAAGAAGTTGTCCCGGAAGGGAGGGAATACCCATGAAAATTGAAAGATCCGTTAACCTTAGATTCCTCGTTTTTGGGGTGTTCGTACTTGCCTGCTTTGGCTTCATTGTTATGGGCTTGTATGATCTGCAGGTCAAAAGCGCCGATATTTACCAGACGGATGCCGGAAACAAAAGCGAGAAGACGCTGCGGCTGACGGGCAAACGCGGCATGATTACCGATGCGGATTCGGTTGTGCTGGCGATGAGCGAAGAAACATTCAATGTTACTTTCCAGCGGAACATGAAGCAGAACAGCGAGGCAGACTACAAAGCTTTCAGCACTTCCCTTCTGGAAACGATTGGGATCGTCGAAAAGTACGGCGGGGAATTGAGCGTTTCATTTGTCATTGAACGCAATCCAGAAAGCAATGCCTGGGAGTTCAACTTTGGCAAAGGCATTTCGGAGCGCGCCTGGCAGATACGTTCCAACCAATGGCATAACAATCACTATTTGCCCGAGGCCAATCCTGATTATGATACGGCGGAGGAGTGTTACGATCATCTGCTGAAACTGTACGATTTGGATACCCGCGGCCTTGATGAAGAAACCATCCTCAAGGTGATGGCGGTATATTCCGAAATGCAGATGAATCTGTACAACTCTGTTCCCATAACCATTGCCAAGGACGTTCCTTTTTCTGCTGTCAGCGAAATAACGGGCAGAAAGATGGTGCTCGCGGGCATTGACATCGCCAACGGCGAGAAACGCATCTATCCGCGCGGCACCATGGCATCGCAGGTCATCGGTTACGTGGGGCCTATCGCGGACTCCGACAATTATCAGGAAGAACTTAAACCTCTTGGCTATGCGCTCAATGACACAATCGGAAAAGACGGTGTGGAAAAGAGCATGGAAAATTGGCTGACACCCAATATCCAGAGCCGACAGGGCAGCCGCGTTATGGAGCGCGACAATCTGGGCCGCTTAACACGCCAAATCGATTATACGGCGCCGGTGAATGGCAACAACGTGAAACTTACGCTTATTGCCGGATATCAGCAAGTCGCGGAGCAAGCTATCGCTGATAACATCTCCCACACAAGGGAGAGGCAAGAACAAAAGCTCGTAAGCGGCGACTGGCTCGAAAAAAACCGTGAAAAACTCGAATCGCGGGATTTTGATAAGTATCCTTTGAAGCTGGCGGAAACAGGTTCCATGATCGTACTGGATGTCAACACGGGGCGGGTACTCGCCATGGCGCAATATCCCACCTACGACCTCAACGCTATGACGGCGGGAGGGGGAGAGGCCGTTCAGTACCTCTTGGATGATCGTAAAGTGCTGCGGAACTACGGTATTCAGCAACGGGCTGAGCCCGGCTCCATCTTCAAGATGGCTACGGCACTGGCTGCATTGACGAACAATGAACTGACGGTCACGGAAACCATCAGTGATGACGGTGCCTATATGCGCTTCACCAATAACGAAGCGGACGCACCTACCTGCTGGATTACCAAGGGCCAGCGGTACAAACACGCCAACCAGACCATCGTGAAGGGCATTTCCAACTCCTGCAATTACTTCTTTTATGAGATCACGGGGCGCCTGTATGGTGATAAAGGCACCAACCGTCTTTACAAGTACGCCGCGCAAATGGGCTTGACTTCCAAAACGGGCATCCAATTGCCGGGTGAAGCGCGCAGCATTGTCGGCAATCAAACCTCGCTATACGACCCCAGCGCTGCCTTGCAGGAACAGGAGACGTCCCAGCCCATTCTGGTTGCCGCGTCCATCAAGAAACACTTGCGCAACATAGGCGCCAGCTACGGCATTACCTATGATGAGGCTAGGCTGGATGCGTGCATACGGGAACTCATGAATATGGCGGTAGCCACCGGCTCCGATCAATGGGCAGACGCAATGCGCCCCATCCTAATGGCAGAACTGAATATGACGCGCGACATGGTATGGAAGCAGGCGGTCATCGGAGACATCTGGGTCTACCTTAACGACATAAAATGGGGCGGCAGCTTGGAAGTACAGATGGGTATCGGACAGTCCATCACACTGTTGACTCCGGCGGCCGTTTCCCGCTACGTTGCCAGTATTGGCAATGGCGGCACTGTATTCAACTTGTCTGTCATTGATTCGGTGATATCTCCGGACGGGGAGATCCTCAACAAGTATGAGCCCAACATTTTCGGTCGTTTGGAAGGCGCAGAACCGTATCTGCCATACATCCGGGAAGGCATGAAAGGCGTGGTTGACGCCGATCAGGCCGGTACGGCAGGCCGTTACTTCAAGAACTGGAAATATGAAAACGACTTGTGGGCGAAAACCGGTACCTCTCAGATCACTATCGGCGGCGTTAAACTCGATGTGGAAAACAACGGCTGGTTCCTGGCGCTGACGCCATTTGACACACCCGCAGAAATTGCGGTGGTCACACTTATCCCCAATGGTTTTTCCGGCGGTGAAACGGTGCTCGCTGCCAAGGACTTTATCGAGTGGTGGATGGACAATAAGACCAAGCACACAGGCGATGTTCCTGTGGTGCCCGGCAACGAGCTAATGCCGTGAGGAGAGAAGATGGGAAAAGTATGGGCGTTTGCTTCAGGAAAAGGTGGCGTTGGCAAATCCTCCGTGTCGGCAGGTCTGGCGGTGGAATTTGCCAAGCGCGGTATGCGCACCCTGATCGTGGACGCAGACATAGGCCTTCGGAATTTGGATTTGATGTTGGGGATGCAGGACCGCGTATTGTATGAACTGAGCGACTGCCTGGAAAAACGCTGTTCTCTGGAAGAAGCGATGGTGCCTCATCCCACTTACCCCTCGTTATATTTGCTCGTGGGCGGGCAGACGGCAAAACCGGGCGATTTCAGTACGGGACAGCTGACAAAGATTTTTTCTACCATCAGAAAATACTTTGATGTCGTGTTGGTAGATTGCCCGGCGGGCTTGGGAAAAGGATTCAGGAACATGCTTGCGGTTGCCGATGATTTGGCTCTCGTTGCGACGCCCGATGATGTGTGTCTGCGGGACACCCAAAAAACGGCGCAAACGGTTTTCAAGAAGGCCACGCTGAGCCCCTATTTGATTCTCAACCGATATGATGTCTCGAGCCTGAAAAACGGCAGCATCCAATCGCCTCAGACGATTGCATCAAACATCGACATGGCTCTGCTGGGCACTATACCCAATGACGCGCAAGTCTATTCTGCCCTGCTGCAAGGTTTGACGATGGCGGAATGCGATTCCGCCGAAGTGACCATTGCTCTTGGCAATATCGCATCCCGCATGCGCGGCCAGGATGTGCCGTTTGAAAACTACCTGAAAAGCCCTTTTCGCAAGTGGCTTGAGAAATTTATGCGAGGACTTAAATGACCACTATTGAGCATGAACACGCACGGCGCAGTAAACCTTTCTTTGACGTTCCGCTGCTTCTGATGATGTACGCGTTGGTAACGCTCGGCGTTTTGTTTATTTCTACCGCCACGTACAACCCATCCATCAGTGTCGATGCGCCGCTAATCAACAAAATCATCAACTCCAACACGGGTTCATGGCAGGCTATCTTTGCTGTCGCGTCCCCCATAGTGGTCTGGTTTGTCGTTTCCATTCCCTATGAGCAGTTCCGCAATTATGCGCGGTTATTCTATTACGTCGTGGTAGCGTTGCTGGTTGTGGTGCTGGGAACATCGGCGATACGAAATGTGAGTGCCTGGTATCAGTTGGCACTGGGCCGCATGTTCCAGCCCAGTGAATTTGCCAAAATTGCCATCATCCTGATGCTGGCGCGCAACATGGCGAGCAATCCGAAGCCGATGAGCACGTTCAAGGATGCACTGCGCCTTATGATGATTGTTGCCGTACCAGCGCTGGTTACATTGGCACAAGGGGAGGCCGGTTCTGTCATCGTCATGGCTGCCATCTTCTACATCATGATCTACTTTGGCGGCGCTAACTGGAAGTGGCTCCTTGGGCTTTTACTTGTCGCAATCATCGGTATTGTCACCATATTTGGCTATGGTATCATCAGTGGCTCAGACGACTATCGTTTGCTGCGTATACTGTCTTTCCTGGATCCGTCGAAATACACGCAGAGCGCGGGTTTGCAGATCCTCAATTCCCAGGAGGCGATCGGTTCGGGCGGGCTCACCGGGGTAGGTCTGTTTGTTGTCGGGTCTCACAGTCAGTTGGACTTCGTCCCGGAAGACTGGACGGACTTCGTCTTTGCGACTGTCGGCGAAGCGGTAGGGTTTTTGGGTTGCGTACTGATTGTGACGCTTTATGTCCTGATGATTCTCAGAATGCTGTATCTTGCCAGATACACGTTTGATAAGTTTGGGCAACTCATCATTATCGGCGTGATGGCGATGCTTTTCTTTCATGTGTTCCAGAATATCGCCATGACGATCGGCCTTATGCCTATTACCGGTATTCCGCTGCCGTTCATCAGTTATGGAGGATCGAATCTTTTGACTAACGTCATTGGCGTGTCGCTGGTGTTGAATGTCGCAAAGAACAGAATCACTGTGATGCCCAACTTCTCTGCTACCGTGGCGATACCCGGGAAAACCCGTAAGCGCGGCAAAAAGGCGAAGGTTTATGTGAATGTGGCGGATCAGCCGCGTAAGCGTCGAAGCCTTGGAAAATGACTCTTGCTTATCCACAAAGTGCATAGTATAATCCCTTTGCTATTGAGAGACCTTGTTGTTTTTGGGGTCAATGCCAAGTGGAGGAACTTCTATGCCTTTGGTCAAGTGCCCGCGTTGCGAACTCAATTATATGAATGATCAGGACAAATACTGCAAGGTATGTCTTCGTGAAATCCATGGGGAAGTGCCCAAGGAAGAAACGGAAATGTGTACCGTTTGCAATGATGTGCCTGCATTGCCCGGCAAGGATGTTTGTTTGTTTTGTTTGAAGGAAATGGACAGCCACAACAAAAAGGAAGAGGAAACCACACCGGGCAACGGACATGTTGAACTGGATGACGTCAGCACGATGGATGAAATCATCCCGGACGTGGAGGAAGACATTCACGATGAAGAGTATCAGGAAATGAACAACCATTTGTCGCTTGACGAAATGGAAGAAGAAGAGAATAGGGATGAGGATGACAGCGAAGAAGACGATATGTGAGCCTATTTCCGTTTTTGCCATCAGTGACTTTCATCTTCCCGGAAATACGGACAAGCCGATGGACATATTCGGCAGTCATTGGGAAGGGCATTTTGAGCGCATTAAGAGTGATTGGCTGGCGAAAGTGGGGGAAGAGGACATTGTTCTTATTCCGGGTGATATTTCGTGGGCTATGACGTTGGACGCGGCACAGGATGATTTGGATGCCATTTCGCTGCTCCCCGGGCGAAAGATTATTGTACGCGGGAATCATGACTTTTGGTGGGGTTCCATCACGCAGGTGCGTGCGAGGTTGCCAAAAAGTATCTACGCGCTTCAGAACGATGCCGCCCACATTGGCGGTCTTGTTTTTTGCGGTTCCCGCGGCTGGACATCTCCCGCAAACGAATCGGATTTGGAAAATGCCAAAATCTATCAGCGGGAGTTGATTCGTCTTGAGATGTCTTTGCAGCATGGCATGAAATTGGGCGAAAGAAAAAAACGTGTTGCGCTTTTGCACTTCCCGCCATTTGACGCACAAGGCGGGGAAACGCAGGTGACGCGAATTCTCGAAAAGTACCAAGTCAGTTTCGCCGTCTATGGGCACATTCACGGCATGGGAACCAAATCTGCCCGCAATGGCGAATTGAATGGCATCGGATACCAGTTGGTGTCATGCGATGCTTTGGATTTCACTCTCTTCAAGCTTCCGGTAACGGGGGAATAGACATCGCGGTGTCATCGACACCCTGTCAGATAATCCAGTGTGGCAGCTATTGCCAATTTCAGCAGCGAAAGCTGCTTTTTTTGTGCCTATTTAGGAGACTTGTGTGACAAGTGGCGCAAACATCCAAAATGCGCTTGAAAAAAGAAATCCAATAAGCGAAAATTCGCTTTTATGAACACAATATTGAGAAATATTTGGCGATATTTCACAAATGAATAATCAAACAAGAACATACGTGCCGAAGGTTTGTACATGACTCGATTAAACGTTCGTATTTCGAGGGGATAACAGACCAGAGTGTGTTCAAAAACCCCATAATATCAATGATTTTCACTAGTGTTGTTGTTTGACGGTGGTGGCGAATAGTGTTATCTTAGGGCATGCAAATGGGGATAAGTGGAGATTGGTGGTGAATAGCGTGTCAGACGATCGCGAAATGGGAGAACAGGATTCCTCCCGGCGCGCCGAGCAGGAACAATCCGCTTCTCAGGCCGTCCAATTGCCCGAAACAGAGCAAACCATCAAGAAATCGGCTCAGGACGAGGAATGGCAGCTTTACGGCGCATTCTGGCACAGCATAGATCCCAAGGGAAGGGTCATCATCCCTCAATTCTTCCGTGAACAGATGGAAGAAGGCATCATCGTCAGCGTCAATACGGCGCAGGATAGCATCGCCGTTTATCCCACAGCAATATGGAAAGAACGAGTCGATATGCTTAGCCGCCTGGTCAGGAAGAAAAGGGCGCTGGAACCGGTTCTCTCCCGTTTCTCCATGCTCAGCTATCCCAATTGCAGTTTTGATCAGCAGGGGCGTGTGCTGGTGCCGTCTTTATTGAGGGACATGTTTCTGAAGGACACGCAATCAGTACGCGTATCAGGTGCTTTTGACCATGTGCGCATTGTCTCGCAGGAACAAGCCCGGAACGAAGATGAGAGGTTCAGTGCTCAGAACGTAAACATTCTTGATCTAATCAGTCAGACACAGCAGGACGAACACGAATAACTGGGGAAAGGAAAGCGCTTATGTCACAGATGCAAAGCTCAACCCTGGACGCACGTTATATCAAAGCGGGCGGCGAAATAATGATGAACATGCGAATAGGCGTCAGTGGTTCCTGTGCGTTGCCGCATTCTGAAGTATGTGTGAACGATGACCATCGGCAGGTGTACCGTGCCAAAAAAAGCTCAGCGCTTGGTAAACAAGTGACTGTTTCGCGCACCTTCGCTTTGCTCTTGGTAGTGTTGACAACAATTATCATGTTCACTCAATTCATGGAGAGAGTGAATGAAGGGCATTCACTCGAAAGCGCTATACTCGATACGCAAGAGGAATACATGCGGGTAGGCCGGGAGCTGCAAACACTGAACGCGGATTTTGACAAAGCACGCGATTCATCGTATATTTGTTACTACGCGGCGCAGAAGCTCGGCATGAAAAGAGCAGTCGATGAATCCATCATCAAAATCAGCGCTTCCGATACAAGACCCGTGTTGCTGGATGGAATGTATGTGACCAAGAGCGCCGGCATTTAGGTCTAATTCTTCTGAAACGGCAGGTGGCCAACCATGTACCTTAAGCAATTGGCGCAGGCAGCAGAGCAGTACTGCATCGATTTGATCGGCGATTGCGATATTAGATCACTTTCACAGGACAGCCGACAGAAAACGGACCTCGGTCTGTTTTTCTGCATTTCCGGCACACATTTTGATGCACACGCGTTTGCCCCGCAAGCTATATCAAATGGGGCGGTGGCGTTGGTGGTACGTCACTTGCTGCCTGATTTGGCAGTTCCGCAATTAGTGGTGACTGATGACCGCGCCGCCATGGCGCTCATAGCGGCGGAATTTTATGGCAATCCCGCGCAGAAGCTGCGCATGATTGGCATCACCGGAACCAAAGGGAAGACTACCACAAGCTATTTGGTCAAGTCAATTTTGGATTACGCAGGTATCCCCAACGGCCTTATCGGTACCACGGGCAACAAAATCGGATCTCAGTGGATGCGCAGCAATTTGACCACGCCCGACCCTATCGAACTGCACGATACCTTAAGGCAGATGGTGGATGCGGGTGTGGAAGCAGTGTGCATGGAAGTATCCGCGCATGCTTTGGCTATGCGCAGACTCGATGGTATCACCTACGAGGCCGCCTGCTTTACGAACTTTTCGCAGGATCACCTGGATTATTTTGAAACCATGGACAAATACTTTGATACAAAAAAGGGCTATTTCACTTCCGGGGCTGTAAAAAACGCCGCTTTCAACGTGGATGATGACAAGACAGAAGACATCGTGCGGTCGCTTGCCATTCCTTTTAGCACCTACGGCATCAGTGCTAATGCCGACATTTTTGCCAGAGATATCGAGATCAGTGAAAATGGTGTCGATTTTGTCCTTTCGCTTTGGAATGAGCAGCGCTTCCCGGTTCACATGAAGATGATGGGCATGTTCAACGTTTATAACGCCTTGGCTGCAACGGCGCTTGCCCTTATCATGGGCGTTGAGCCCAGGGCGGTGTGCGCGGGGCTGGAACAGATCACGTCTGTGCCGGGCCGCGCAGAAGTGCTGGACACGCATACGCCCTACAAAGTTGTCCTGGATTATTCACACTCGCCTGCGGCCATGGAAAATATTCTGGAGACGGTGCGCGGATTCGTGAGAAATCGCATTATTCTCGTGTTTGGGTGCGGCGGGGACAGGGACCACGGCAAACGGTCGCTGATGGGTGAAGCCGCAGGACGCGGTTCTGACTACACCATTATTACAAGTGACAATCCACGTACCGAAAATCCTCTAAACATCTTATTGGACATAGAAAAGGGCATTAAGCGCACACGGGGCGTTTATGAGCTCATTGAGAATCGGCGAGTAGCCATCAATAAAGCGCTGACCATGGCTCAAGAGGGCGATGTTGTCATTCTTGCCGGCAAGGGCGACGAAACCTATCAGGACATTAACGGCGTTAAAAAACCCTTTGATGAAAAGCAAATCGTGAAGGAACTTTTGAGCCGCTGAAACCGGCTTTTGCCCGTTGTTGAAGGGACGAAAATGATCTCTAAGAATCCGCTGATTGAATCAAAACCATATCAAGGCAAGTGCGGTCTCATTATTGGCATGGCCCGAAGTGGCTTTGCTGCGGCGCGGCTTCTATTCCATGCAGGCGGTAAACCGCTCCTTTATGACAAAAAAAGCCCGGAAAAAATCAACGTGCCCGAAGACATGCGCGATCCCAAAGATTACGCATGGTTTTGGGGGCGAGAAATAGACGAACTCTATGCACAGGCTGATTTTGCTATTGTAAGTCCGGGTATTCCCCCCACGTCTCCCGATGTGACGGGCGCAAGAATTGCGGGACTACCGATAACAGGTGAATTGGAGTTTGCTTCACAATTGCTCCCGTGCCCCGTATATGCCGTTAGCGGCACCAATGGGAAGACCACCATGGTATCGCTTCTTGGAGATATGTTCACCAAAGCGGGGCGAATAGCGCATGTAGCCGGGAATGTGGGGTACCCACTCTCTATGGCAGCGCTGAACGCATCGCCGGATGATCTGGTCGCGGTGGAAATATCCAGTTTTCAATTGGAGACTGTTGACAGGTTCCGCCCAAACGCGGCTGCCATGCTGAACATAACGCCCGATCACTTGGACAGACACGGTTCCATGGCAGCGTACACAGCGCTTAAAGAGAGTATGTTCAAAAACATGGTTGCGGATGACGTTGCCGTATTGAACGCTGATGATGCCACGGTTGCCGCTATGGCGCCAAACATCAATTGTCGGATCGCTTGGTTTTCCGCGAAGCGTGAAGTGTCCGGCGGAGTATTCGTCAAAGATGGCCATATCGTTGTCCGCTGGAGCGGCAAGGAAAAAACCATATGCGAGGTGGCGGAAGTCAAGCTGCCCGGTGCGCACAACCTGGGTAACGCATTGGCTGCGGTGATGTTGGCCAGCGTCGCGGAAGTTCCTGCGCCCGTGATCCGTCATGCGCTTAGGACATTTGCAGGAGTGGAACACCGCATCGAATTCGTGCGTGAGCTCAACGGCGTTAGGTACATCAATGACAGCAAAGGTACGAATTCAGACTCAACCATCAAAGCGATCGAGTCAATGACGGGTCCGACAGTGCTCATATCGGGAGGCTATGACAAGCACACCTCTTTTGATCTGTTGGCCGCCGCGATAAAAAAATCACCGCACATTGAGCACATTGTGCTTATCGGTGAAACCGCTGAGAGGATCTCGCAGGCACTCAGAAATGAAAATCAAACCGCAGTATCTTTTGCCGGGAATTTGGAGGAAGCTGTTCTGCAGGCATCCAGGTTGTCTCGATTTGGTGCAACCGTACTGTTTTCACCGGCATGTGCTTCCTTTGATATGTTCAGCGATTATGAGCAACGTGGTCGCGTTTATAAAGATTTGGTCGCTCATTTAGGGTGACGAAGGGATACGGATGCAGGACGATTTTGACCCGAATTTGATAAAGGTCTATGAAGATTCCGAAGAAACCGGCGGCTCGGAAACGCCGCTGCTGCCGGAATCAGAGTCGATGCCCGCCATATCCAGAGCGGCAAAGAGACTCATCACTTTTATCGGAGCGCTGGTGATCTTGGTTTCCGCGGCTTTTCTCATTAGAGATAACGTGCTTGTCATCCGCAACTTGACGGTAAACGGTATCAGGAACGTGCCATGGCAAACAGTGGCTTTATCCGCGGGGCTGAATGCCTCCAGCCATTTTCTTAATCTCAACGAGAGTACGATACGCGACGGCATCAACCGCAACCGGTATCTGGTCTATCTGAGCATGGAGAAGGCATTTCCCAATTCTTTGGTTTTGAATGTCAAGGAACGCGTCCCCACCGCATACATCAACTATATAGGCATCGGGTACCTCATGGCGGACGATGGCGTCATACTGGAAAAAGTCAATGATACCCTGTCTCTCCCCGCCTTGCCCGCCGTATCAGGCATTCACATACAGGATATTCAGGTGGGCAGCATGCCTCTTAGTCGAAGAGCAGAGCAGATGCCTGTTTTGGTCGAATTGCTGGATGAGTTGACAGTTCAGGGCGCCATTTCCAACGTTTCCCATATCAACCTGACCGAACCTGACCGCATCTACATGACCACGCGGGACGGGTACACAGTGTATATTGGTGATGGCAGATACCTTCGCGCTAAGATAGGCACCGTGCGCAGTGTTTTGGTGGAGCTCAAAAAGCAGCAATATGGCGGTGGTGTTATCGAGGCGACAGTGCCGGGTGTTGCCAACTATCGCCCCGAGGGGAATTAGCAAAGGCGCGCCTTCACGTTTGTGCCCAAGAAACCGACCTTGGTGCAGGAAAGGCTTGCAAAATCGACATAAAAAGGTTACAATCAATTATCCAAATGGCCTATTCACATTCGGTTTGTTTTTATGTAATAGGGAAAAGGGAAGAAAGCCCGAGAAATGAGGATGAAAGAACGATGAGGAGCACAGTCACGGTAGTCGATTTTGGCACGAGCAAAATCGTGGCGCTTGTGGCGGAAGTCAGCAGCAGGCAACGTTGCGATATTGTCGGCGCCGGGATTTCTGCGTACGACGGGTATGCCGATGCCAGGTGGAACAATCCCGGCGAAGTGAACAGCGCCATCGAAAGCGCGCTGAAAACTGCCGAAGAGCAGGCTCGCACCTCCGTTCGGGACGTTTACTGCGGCGTGCCCGGTCAGTTTTCTCGGGTATATACGGTGGAAGTAAAAACGGAACTTCAAGGTGCTGATCCGCACGTCACAAATAAGGATATTGAAACGCTTTTTGAACTGGCAGACTTGGAGATGAGGGACATTCCCGGTCTTCCGATCCATCGCAGTCCCGCGTGGTTCGTGGTGGATGATGGCAAGAAAACGCTTGAGCCGCTGAACCTTCGGGGCAACGAGTTCCGTGCTATGATATCCTATGTGAAGGCAGACCAGTTCTTTATCGCAGATGTTTCCGAGCGCCTGCGCGCGCTGGGCAAAGTCCCCTTCGGCTTCTTTTCCGCCCCCATGGGCGAAGCAATGCTCTACATTTCCGACGAGGAGAGGGACCGCACCGCGCTTCTGATCGATGTGGGTTATCTCAATACCGAGGTCATGGCCGTCGAAGGGGATACCATTATCTACCACAAAGTCATTCCGTTGGGTGGTGGCCACATGGCGGCGGATCTGGTGTATGGGCTGGAAATTCCACTGGACAGCGCTGAACAGATAAAGCGCGCATTTGTCTTTGGTGAACAGAACGCGCAAAGCAGTTTTGAAGTAACCGGTGCGGTGGGCGCAACACAAGTGTTTGAACGCAAGAAGGTGGAAGACGTTCTGATGCCCCGAGTTGATGAACTCTGCGAAGCTATCGTGGAAGCAGTTAAAAATAGCCGTGTACGCCTTGGCAATTGGTCCGCTGTCTACTTAACGGGCGGAGGATTAGCCATCAACCGGGGCGGGCGCGAATATTTGAGCGAAAAGCTTGGACGTCCCGTGCGGGAATTGCCGCGCAAAGCGGTTAAGCTGTCCAGCCCCATTTATTCCAGCGCGTTAGGGCTGCTGGACCTCATTATCGATACACGAAGCAATTCTTCCGCACCGCAAGGCGGCATTCGTTCTGTGTTCCGCAATTTGCTTGGGGTCTAAAACGATGGCCGCCAAAAAGAAATCAGGAGGACAAAATATGTTGGAACTGCACGTTGACAACGATCAGCAGCAAACATTTGCGTCAATTAAGGTGGTAGGGTGCGGCGGTGGTGGTGCCAATGCAGTCAACCGGATGATTGAAGCAGGGCTGCAGGGTGTTGAGTTCATCGCAGTCAATACGGATAAGCAAGCGCTATCGACGTCCAAAGCTGACATCAAAATTCAGCTGGGTGAGAAGCTTACCAAAGGGTTGGGCTCAGGTGCCGTGCCTGAAATCGGAAAGCGCGCCGCGGAAGAAAGCCGGGAAGAAATTTCGCAGTTGCTCAAGGGCGCGGATCTCGTTTTTGTCACCGCCGGTATGGGCGGCGGTACCGGTACGGGCGCCGCACCCGTTGTGGCGGATATTGCGCGCGACCTGAATTGCCTTACGATCGCGGTGGTGACCAAGCCATTCCAGTTTGAAGGCAAACAGCGCATGCGCAATGCAGACAACGGCATCAATGAGTTAAAGCAATTTGTGGATACGTTGGTCGTTATTCCCAACGACAGGCTGCTTCAAGTTGTCAGTAAAGGCACCTCCATGTTGGATGCCTTCCGTGTGGCAGACGACGTGCTGCGCCAGGGCATCCAGGGCATATCTGATCTGATTGCTTTGCCTGCGGTTATCAACCTTGACTTTGCTGACGTGAAAACCGTTATGGAGTCCGGCGGCATGGCGCATATTGGCATCGGTTCCGCCAAGGGCGAGAACAAAATGATTGAAGCCGCCAAGAACGCAGTGGCAAGTCCGCTGCTTGAAACCAAGATTGACGGGGCCCGCGCGGTCATTATCAACATTACCGGCGGGGAAGACATGGGTATTGTGGAAATTAACGAAGCGGCAAGTCTCATCCAACAGTCTGCGGACAGCGAGGCCAATATCATATTTGGCGCAGGCATTGATCCCAAGTTGAAAGACGAAGTACGCGTAACTGTAATTGCCACCGGTTTTGAAAAAACGGCATTCCCCACAAGAGACACCAAGAAAAGACCATACGGCAAGACGGGCTCATTGCCCTATAATGCCGCCACAGCGGCCTATAACCCTTATGAAAACAGACCGCGCGCCGCTGAACAGCCTGGTCAGGCGGAACAGCATGCCGGTTATGAAGCGCCACAAGTTGCCTCGATGTACGAGCAGGAAACGGGATTGTTCCCTAATACCGCCCGTCCTGCTGCCCAACCCTACGCTGCGCCGCAAACTTATCAGCAACCGCCGCAGTATGGTGCGCAATACGTGCCGCCACAGCCGCAGCAATATGGCCAAACGCCGGGCGCGTATCAGCAGCCTGTGCAGCAGCCCGCGGCCAACGAGAAGGACGATTTGGGCGTGCCGGCTTATCTGCGCCGCGGCAATAAATAGGCAAAGATCACATACGGTTTCGTACGATAGTTCAATCAAACGGGCATCAAAACGCTTTTTTTGGAGGGATCATCATACTAATGAAAGGCATGGGAGACGCGATGACCCGTGCCTTTGATTATTTAGGAGGTACCATGTGCAAGAAAACACCGCTATATGACCTGCACGTAGCCTTGAATGGAAAAATGGTTCCATTCGCAGGTTACTATCTTCCCGTCCAGTATGAGTCCGGCGTGATTGCCGAACACATGGCTGTCCGAACTGCCTGTGGTTTGTTTGACGTGTCGCATATGGGCGAGATCTTGCTGGAAGGTGAAGATGCTCTGAGCAATCTGCAGCATTTGCTGACCAATGACATGGAGGGTATGTTCATCGGCCGCGCACGCTACAGCCCTATGTGCAATGAATCGGGCGGCGTAGTGGACGATTTGTTGACCTGCAAATTGGATGAGCAGCATTACCTGCTGGTGGTGAACGCTGCCAACAAAGACAAGGACGTAGCATGGATACGCGATCATCTGTTTGGCAACGTCAAAATGGAGGACATCTCAGACAGCCTTGCCCAATTGGCTCTTCAAGGCCCGCGCTCCACTGAGATCCTCTCCAAACTCATGAAAACGGAAGATATCCCACAAAAGAACTACACGTTTACCCAGCGGGTGCAGGTGGCAACCTACGAGTGCCTTGTTTCGCGCACGGGCTACACGGGTGAAGTGGGGTTTGAAATCTATTGCCGGACTGAAGACTCCCAAAGCATCATGCATCTGCTGCTGGACACAGGCAAGGAATTCGGACTCATTCCTTGCGGCTTGGGCGCTCGGGATACCTTGCGTTTTGAAGCCGGCATGCCACTGTACGGCCATGAAATGACCGACGATATAACGCCGCTGGAAGCAAACCTTGGTTTTTTTGTCAAATTGGACAAAGACGATTTCATCGGTAAAGAAGCATTGCTCAGGAAGGGCGAACCGACGCGTCGGCGCGCGGGGCTGCAGGTGACCGGTCGCGGCATCGTGCGGGAACATTGTGCGCTCTTTCTTAACGATGAACAGGTGGGCTTGACAACCAGCGGTACGTATTGTCCGTATATTGGAAAAGCCATGGCCATGGCGCTGGTGG
>LFRM01336350.1_pt1 | contig 40739 bp, 36 predicted proteins | sample 618341 | NCBI WGS metagenome assembly LFRM01 (sample SAMN03654438, study PRJNA283298) | anaerobic digester metagenome | isolation source: pool of bioreactors CSTR01a, CSTR02a, and CSTR03a thermophilic anaerobic... | place: Denmark: Kgs. Lyngby | collected 2014-05-21 | reverse complement strand
TTACCTTCCCAGGCCCCGGCCCGCGAGCCGCTAACCCCGGAACTTACCCTGGAGATGGCGGTGGAAAGGGCGCTTCATACAGACAGTTCCCTGAAAAAGGCCAAAAAGGACCTTGAGCGTGCTGTCGAAGTGAAGGACTACCTGGCCGATAAAGTAGATTTTATACCCACCGGGCCGGTTCCTTCATCCAATGCGGAATCAGTATTCTTAAACCTGACCCAGGCGGAAATCAGCCGGAATATGGCCAGAAAAAACTACACGGCCAAGGAGGATGCCGTAGTTCTATCCGTCCATCAGGCTTATTATGAAGTAATAAGGAATCTGGAAAAGTTACGTGTGGCCGAGCTTACTCTGGAAAACAGACAGTGGCTCAAGCAGGTAGCTTACGCAGGACAGAGGGCGGGGACCGTGGACGCCCTGGGCGTGATCCAGGCCGAGACAAGCTGGGCCAGTGCCAAAACCGACCTGGAATCAGCCCAAAAAGCCCTGGACGACGCTTATCAAAAATTTAACCAGATGGTTGGACTGTTGCCGCAAGACCGGCCGGTGCTGGTGGACAGTCCGGAGCTGTCACCGCTGGAAGTTAGTGACCTGGATGTTGAAGTAAATGCCATCGTAACCTCCAGCCCCACCATGTGGTCCGCCGAGCAGGCTGTGGAACTGGCCAAACTGACCAAGAGACTGTACGATTTTACAAACCCAAGTGCCGGCGAGCCGTATAAGGCAAAGGAGATCGACCTGGAAAAAGCTGAAGTTACTGCCGGCGATGTCAGGGAGCAGATGGCCAAGCAGTTAAGGACGATGTATTACACGGCCAAACAACTGGAAGAACAATATGCGGGTATTGTGGAAAGCATCCGCCTGGCCGGGGAAAACCTGCGTGTGGCGAAAGTCAAGTTTGATGTGGGAATCGCCACCAAAACAGATGTCTTGAATGCCGAACTGGCCCTGGAACAGGCCAGGCAGGGCTTGCTTGAAATTGAGAGCCAGCATGAAATTCTGAAAATGGCTTTCAAAAAACCCTGGGCCTATGGAAGCGGCAGCTAGCTTATTCCTGAATAAAATCTGAAAATACAAAGGACATCCCAGAAATCTGGAAGCCGGGCGTAATACCCGGCTTATTCCTTTTGCCTATGGTGGATTTAAGTTATTAAGTTATTAGTTATTTAAGAAAAAACATCCAGGAAAAAAGGGTTTTTTTAATGCTTCATGGAATATTCCCGTAATATTTAAGTTCCGGGAGGTTTACGCCGTGCGAAAAGTTTTGATTGGGGTAATGCTGGGGATGCTCCTGGCTTTCGCGGGTATGGCTTTCAGTGAGGAGATTCCGATCAAGATCATGCTTGACGGCAGGGAGATTTACACAGATACGCCGCCCCAGATTATCAACGACAGGACATTTGTACCCATCAGGGTTATTTCGGAGGCGCTGGGGCTTCATGTGGAGTGGGACCAGGAAGCGCGCGCAGTGGTTCTGACATCGCCCGAAAACCTGCCGCCCTTTAGTATAGTTTCCTATGAAAAGATAAACAGTGAATACGGTTACTATATCCTGGGGGAAGCCAAAAACCAGTCTAAAAAAACCTTTGCAGATGTTGAAATCAAGGCGGACATCCTCGACCCTGCCGGGAACGTTATTGAGACTCTGACCACCGATCTGCCTGCCGGTATTACACCGGGTGAGTCAGCCTACTTCAAGCTGAGGTCTTACTCAAAGCAGGAATACCTGGTCAGTGACGTCAGTTTCAATATTTCGGCAAAGGATGAAATCTCCATTACTCCGGTAGAAGTGACTTTCAATGATGTCCGGTTTACCCGGGACCCGAACATATATAACGATTTTCTCTATGTAACAGGTGAAGTGGAAAGGTCCGACAGAGATCTTAAAAGGGAATATAAAAACCCGGTGATTCAGATAGGCCTGTTTGACAGCAGTGGCAGGATGGTCAATTTCGGTGAAAGGCATATAGATGATTTTAAATCTAAATACGGTGAATTTAAAATTACCCTGGAGAAGGGCCCGGCATACAAGACCTATGAGTTGAAGTGTTTTTCTGATTAGGATCAATATTGAGGAAATCTTGACAATATTAAATGGCCGGCATATACTTAATTATGTGAAACATTAAGGTGCTTAAGGATTTGAATTATACTCAAGGAGGTCCGGGATGGGACAATCAAACATAGAGAAGTACTTTTCCCGTCTTGAGGAAGTCTTTCTGGAGTTGGTCAGAACGCTGCACAGTGAACTTGCCAACCAAATGGTTTCGGGTATTACCGGAAGCCAGTTTTTTGTTTTGAAGAAGATTAATGAAAGGGGCCGGATGACAGTTTCTGAGGTGGCGGAAGAACTGGGGGTTTCCCTTAGTGCCATCACAGCTCTGGTTAACCGGATGGTTAACAATGGTCTGGCTGTAAGGACCCGGGATCTGACTGACCGCCGTCTGGTCTGGCTGGAAGCAACGGAACAGGGCGCCGATGTCATGAGGAGATGTTTGGAAGGCCGCAGAAAGGTGGCTGAAAAATACTTCGGCCAAATTCCTGAAGAAGACATGGAAAAGCTCATTGAGATTTATGAAAAAGTGTTGACTATACTGCGTTCTGAGAAAACAGAAAACGCTGCCAGGAACCGGAATCATCCCCAGTAAACCGGTTTTCTCCCGCTTGCAGCACCTAAAATATCCTGCCGGTAGTTTTTCGCAGGATCAAATACCTGGGGACTTTGCCTGAAGGGCTTGAGATTTACGAAGGGCCGGGACGCCCTTCTTTTATGTAAACAAGTTTAAAAGGGATTTTTTCCAGTTTAAGGGGCCTATTCGATCAAAGGCCTGCCATGCAGGTTACTTTACTTTACTTTACTTTAGTACTGAATAAGGCGGGCCAAATTCCAATACATATGTAAAACACGGAGCCAGGCCCTTGACCGGGCCGCCTGGAGGAGCGCAAAAACTACGGGGCTGGCTCGCGAGGTTTCTTAGGTTTCTTTAAGACTTACCTTAGCCTGGAGAGCAGGAATTTATGAAGCCAGTATCTCGCGGCTTTAGTCGCGGGAGGTTCAATTTTTGATTAACTGGTTGTGCTGGTAAAAGGGGAGAGGGATGCTTGAAAAAGTGGTGCAAAATCGGGCTGCTAAGCCTTCTGGCAATAACAGCCCTGGTGCTGGCCGGGTGCAGCCAGGGCGGCAGGGGGGCCGGCAGCGATCAACCTGCCGTGATCAGTAGAGCCACGGCACAAATGGGAAAGCTGCCCGGCGGAGCTGTGGTCAGCGGCAGATTGGAAGCACTTTATTCGGCCGATGTCGTACCCCGGACACCTGGCAAGGTAGCTGAAATTACGGTCGACGTGGGCGACGCAGTGAAAGAGGGCGACCTGCTGGTGAGTCTGGATGTTGCCGACCTGGAAGCGCTGGTGGACCTGTATGCGGCCCAACTGGACAAGGCCAGGAATTCAGACCTTCCCGCCCAGAAAATTCAGGCTGAATTGGCCCTTGCCAAAGCAGAGGCCGGTTTTCTCCTGGCCGAAGCCGATTATTTGCGGAGCAAGCAGCTTAAAGATGCATCCGCCCTGTCCCAGCAACAATTTGAGGAATACGATAAAGTATATCTCCAGGAAAAGGCCGCCTACGAGGCCGCCAAAAAGAGCCTGGACATTCTGGTCAATGCCACAATCCCTGAAACAATCCGGCAGTGCGAGGCGCAGTTGCAAAAGGCGCGGGCCGACTATAACAACAGCATCATCAGGGCGCCCCTGAGCGGGGTTGTCACGGCCCGGAACATCAACCCCGGTGAGATGGCCAATGCTGCCCAGACCGTCATCAGTATTGTCAACCTGGATACTGTAGCGATCCAGGCCGGGGTAAGCGAGGACCAGGTGAATAAAATTCACGTGGGCCAGGAAGTGCAGGTCAGGGTGGGTTCCGTGCGGGACGAACCCTTTACAGGGAGAGTCTCCAACATTGCCCTGGCTGCGAATGCTTCAACCAGGGCCTATCCCGTCAAGATCCAGATTGAAAACCCCGGCCACCTGCTGAAGCCGGGCATGTATGCGGAAGTCCTGCTGGAGGCCGGGCCTGAAGCGGGAATTGTAATCCCCGCGGCTGCCGTTTTCAAGCTTGATCAGAAGAGCTATGTCTGGGTTATTGAGGACGGCTGCGCCCACCGCCGGGAAGTGGAGACCGGCCAGTCCGGAGGCGGGAACGTTATTGTCAGGGCAGGTCTAAAAGAGGGCGAAGAGCTAGCGGTGACCGGTATTGAGGCCCTCAGGGAAGGTATGAAAGTAGTTATCCAAAATTAAACCTCCACAGCTGAACGGAGAGGAAACATGAGAAATAAAGCCGTTATTTATATGGTAGTTGCCGCTATGATGCTGTCCCTGGGAGGGGTCTCGTTTTATTACTGGTACAAAAATACCCATTTTGTTGATACGGAAGACGCCCGTGTGGACGGCATAATTGTAAAAGTCAGCCCCCAGATATCCGGCATAATAACGGAAATGTACGTGGAGGAGGGGGATCTGCTGCAGAAGGGCGCGTTGATCGCCCGGCAGGTGGATTATACCCTCAGCCCGGATGCAAACCTGGATTTGTCCCTGATCAAGTCGCCCATCAGCGGCACGGTCATCAAAAAGATCGGCAATGTTGGAGAAGTGGGCGTTCCGGGGTCTCCCGTGGCCATGCTGGCGGATCTCAACAATCTGTACATTACGGCAAATATCGAAGAGACTGAGCTGGCCAGGGTTAAACCCGGCCAGGTTGTGGAGTTTACCATTGACAGTACACCGGGAATAAAGTACAGCGGCAGGGTTCTTTCCATCGGGGAAGCTACGGTTTCCACTTTTTCGCTGCTCCCGTCGCAAAATACCAGCGGGAGCTTTACCAAGGTGGTTCAGCGCATCCCAGTAAAAATCGGAATCGACGGGTACCAGGGACAGCGGCTCCTCCCGGGGATGAACGCCGTTGTACGGATTTATGTGAAATAAGAGGGGGTTATGAACCTTAAAGATTCATAGATGCAGCTGTCATTGACGGTATCGGGCAGCCATAGTTTAAGAAAGATCTGGCCAAAGTTTGTCCGGGCAGGTTTCGGGCAGCCTGAGAATCCGTCAAGCGGCTTCCTGAAAGCAAGAGAGCAGGCCGGGGCTGCCGGGAGACCGGGGCAAAGCCCAGTTATTGCCGGAAGGAACAGGGGTGAAAAGGGAGAAGAAAGAACCATTTAGCGCTTAAGGAGAGGAAAAGCAATGCAAAGGGTGCTGTACCTGTTCTTATCTCTTTTCATCTTTTTTGCTCCGGTGCCGCCGGTACTGGCCGGTACCGCCACGGCTTTCAGCGACCAGTTTGCGGATCTGAAGAGCCATCCCTGGGGCGCGGCTGAGCTGACGATGATGGTGCAATTGGGTATTATGCAGGGTTATCCCGAAGGGGACAGGCTTTACGCCCTGCCGGACAAGCAGGTAAACCGGGCGGAATTTGCCGCCCTGCTGGCCAGGACTCTGTCTTTGGGGGACGGGCAGGAAATCCCGCCCTTTACTGACTGGCAGGCTGTTCCGGACTGGGCCAGGGGGCCTGCGGCAGCCCTTTACGAGGCAGGAATTGTTACCGGCGTTCCCAGGCCGGACGGGGCCTTGAATTTTTTACCCCAGGCGCCGGTCTGCCGTTCGGAGATTGCAGCCATGCTCACCCGGGCTGTGGAAGATGAAATGCTCCAGGATCCCGTCAACCCCTTTGGGGATGTACGGCCAGGCGACTGGTATTACGAATCCGTGCTGAAGGCATACAAGCTGGGCCTTGTCAACGGGCGTGCAGCCGGTCGCTTCGAGCCGGATGGTACGGCCAGCCGGGTGGAGGTAATGGTGATGCTGTCCCGTTTTCTGGAAAAGGACACAGCAAACCTGCCGGAAGACAGTGTCCTGAAATCGGTGGTCAGGGAGTTTTCAGAATTAACCGGAAAGGCCTTGAACGGAGCAGGCCGGGAAGCCATGCCGGACTACCTGACCGGTGAAGCGGCCCTGGCTTTTCAGAACGGCGGCCTTGGGCTCTGGGAGAGTGTTCCGGCCGGCGGCAAAATTGAACTGACGCATCCGGGGGGCGCTCCCCTGGTAGAATTCAAGAGCAGTTACCTGGCGCGGGTAAAGTACAGGACCAGGGTCGACGTAACCGCTGCCCTGTCCGGGGAAACGGGGAAGCCTGGCCCGGCCGGCCTCACTGTTGACGAGCGTTATTATTTGTATAACGAGGCCGGGGCCTGGAAGATTTATGCCCTTGACCTGGTGTGGTCTTCCCGGGGAGAAGGAGAATAAACCGGTGCAAAACTGGTTGCATGTCCCCCAAAAGAGGAGTAAAAAGAGCTGAAAACTGGAGCCCCGTTTATTCCCAGGGCGGGGCTTTTTGGCGTCTAGCTGGAGAATCGCTCAAAATTGTGATAAAATATTCAAAGTGCGAATCGAAATGTGTTGGAAAATAAGGAGATAAGGGGTATACGCTGATGGAAGCCTGGCTCCTTGGCGCCCGGATCGATGCGCTGACGATGGAAGAGACGGTGGAAAGGGTTACAGGTTTTATCAAGAGCCGGCGGCCGCACCGGATCCTGACCCTCAATCCTGAATACCTGTACCGCGCCCAGTTTGAAAGCGAGATGATGCGGCTGATTAACCGGTCCGATCTCGTTACGCCGGACGGAGTGGGTATTGTGTGGGCCTGCAGAGTGGCAGGGTATCCGGTTAAGGAGCGGGTCACCGGCATTGACCTGATGCAGCGCCTGGTTAAGCAGGCCGCCGCCTGTGGCTGGAGGGTTTACCTTTTGGGTGCGTCCCCGGGTGTGGCGGAGAAAGCAGCTGAAAAGCTCTGCTGCACCTACCCGGGCTTGCAGATAGCAGGCACGCACCATGGATATTTCCGGGATGAGGAAGCCGGCCTGGTGGCTGAATCTGTCCGGCAGGCCAGGCCGGATCTCATATTTGTGGCCCTCGGCGCGCCGCGCCAGGAATTCTGGATTGACCGTTATCTGGAATCCACAGGGGCAGCGGTGGCCATGGGGGTCGGGGGAAGTTTCGACGTTATTGCAGGTAGGGTTCGCAGAGCCCCGGCCTGGGTCCGGCGCCTGCACCTGGAGTGGCTCTCCCGCCTGTTACAGGAGCCCTCCCGCTGGAGGCGCCAGCTGGTTCTGCCCTGTTTCGCCTGTATGGTTTTAAAAAAATACAAGTTTTAAATCCCAGCAATGCCCCCTCTATTAGTTTAATGGAATTTTGCCTTTGCTCAAGAAACCGGTTGTACAGGAGAAAGCCCATGCCGAAAGTTGTCATCTCAGGTTATTACGGTTTTTATAACAGCGGTGACGAGGCGATGCTTTATGCCATGCTCCAGGCTTTAAGAAAAACTGTCCCGGACCTGGATATCACCGTACTGTCAAAGGACCCGGTCTTTACGGCACGGGAGTTTGGCGTTCATTCCATTTCCCGCTTCAACATCCGCCAGGTTTACCAGGAACTCCGTAAGGCCGACCTGCTTGTCAGCGGCGGCGGGGGGCTGCTTCAGGATGCAACCGGATCTAAAAGCATTGTTTATTACCTTGGTGTGGTAGCTATGGCCAGGTTTTTAGGGAAACCTGTTTTCTTTTATGCCCAGGGTATCGGGCCTGTGCGCACCAGGCTGGGGAGGTTCCTGATCCGGCTGGTGGCCAACCGGGTCGACATGGTCACCGTCAGAGATCCCGACTCCAGGGATGAACTGGTTTCCCTCGGTGTTAAGCGCCCGCCGGTTTACGTCACGGCAGACCCCGTGCTCGGCCTGGACCCGGCTCTCCTCGATCCCGGCAAGGGGCGGGAAATTCTGGCCTCCCTGGGGTTCAAAGGCGGTCCCGTGGCAGGGATTTCCGTGAGGCCGTGGAAAGGATTGAACGGCTATAAAAGAGTACTGGCAAGGGTGGCCGATGACCTTGTGGCAAAGGGCTGGCGGGTGCTGCTGGTGCCCATGCACAGACCAGTGGATGCTGATAGCTGCCGGGAAGTTGCTGATTTGATGAGGGAGAAGGCCTATCTTCTGAACAACTACACCGGCTTCATGGATCTGCTGTCGGTTGCGGCAAACCTTGATCTGGCCATTGGGATGCGGCTGCATTTTCTGATTTTTGGGGCCCTTTTCGGCGTGCCTTTAATTGGTATTCCCTACGACCCCAAAGTAAACCGTTTCTTGCAGTCGGTTGGACAACCCCCCGGCTTGCATGTAGAAACATTAAGTTACGAGGAATTATCCCTGCGCATTGAAGAAGTCCTGGCTGACCGGGCTGCTATTTCCGCCGGGCTCAGTGAGAAGGTGGGACGCCTGCGCGAAGAGGCGTTGAAAAATGCTGTACAGGTTGGCGAACTTTTTCGAAAATTAAACGTCTAATAAATAGTGGAATTCTATTTCTATACAACCTGTTAATCAGTTAACTGGTATTTGGTTGTTGCCCGGTACTCTTTGCGGGCAGGTTGTTTACTTATTGAGCAGTGCCTGTACAGGAAACGCGGAAATGCTGGAAGTAAGGGGAGTTTGTACCGGGTGAACCCGCAGGTAAACGGGCCACACTGGCCGGGGCTGAAGACGGCGGATCTGTCTTTAAAGGAAACAAGCTTTTGGTGTAGAACTTTAAGGGGGAGTGTTTAATGCGCAGTAAGAAGTCTAAAGTTACCCTGCTGGTCCTTGTTGCGGCCGTGGTTTCCCTGGTTTTTTGGGGCTACTCGGCCCTGGCCGGAGCGGAGGATACACCGGGGGGTAGCGGAGATCCCCTGGTAACCCAGAGTTATGTGGACCAGTATGTTCAGTGGAAGGTTGCCGAAATGAAGGCTGGTCAGGTTCTGACGGGCCGGGCCGGTTCGGAGATACTGGTCAGGCGGGGACAGGCGGTTGTGGTTGACACCAGCGGGAATGGTATTCCAGACGTAACTGCCGGGCAGGATCTCAAAGCTGGGAGCAAGATTTCTTTAAACCACCTGTTGGTCATTCCTCGGGAAGACGGTCGCGGGATAAAAGCCCTTGATTCTGTTGTGGTTATGTACAAGGGTGGAGCGACAATTCGCTAGTTCCGATGGACATTTTTACATAGTAATTTAAAGCCGCCGCTGTTTTTCCCTGGGAGCAGTCGTATTTTCTGAGGAAATGTAAAAAAAACCGGTATCTTGCCTGATTAATAAGCTCCTATCATTTTCCTTTCCGGAATTATTGGTGGCTAAGTAGTTGACAGGTATTGTCTTAACTGGCGATACCCTCAGGTGGGGTGAATTTATTTGAGAGCTCCAAGACGAAAGCTGAAAAGAAAGGCGTCTTTCATTTTCTGTTGCCTGGTTTTACTGGCCTTGATCGCCGGCGGCTGCATGCTGGCCAAGAGTATCTTTTTCCCGGACACGATCCTAAATGCAGGGGAAGAGGAAGAGAGCCAGCCTGTTTTCAAGGATGAGCGCCTCAACGTGCTGTTGCTGGGGATTGATGCCCGGCGGGGCGAAACCATGGCCCGTACAGACACTATTATCCTCGCCAGCGTTGACCTTAAGAGCAAGCAGATGTCCTTGCTCTCCATCCCCCGGGATACCAGGGTCAACATACCAAAGCATGGCTGGGACAAGATTAACAGTGCAGCGGTTTACGGCGGGCCGCAGTTGACGATGAAAGTTGTCTCGGATTTACTGGGAATACCCGTTAAGCATTATGTCCTTACCAATTTCAGCGGCTTTAAAGAAATTGTCGATGCCCTGGGCGGGGTTACCATCGATGTGGAAAGAAATATGTATCATGAGGATATAACCGACGGGGGTATTTACCGGATTAATTTAAAAAAGGGGCTGCAGCGGCTGGATGGCGACAAGGCCCTGCAGTACGTGCGCTTCCGGGATTATGAGCTGGGGGATATCGACCGCACCAAGTACCAGCAAAAGTTCCTGGTTGCGCTGGCCAAAGAGATGCTCCAGCCCAGTACAATTCCCAAACTACCCAAACTGGTTCCGGAAATCAACCGCTATGTTGACACTAACTTGAGCATAAGTGATATGCTGACTTTGGCTTCAGCTGCCAAACAGCTGGCGGACGGCAATATTGTCTGCCAGACGTTGCCCGGCCGGCCGCTGAATATTGACGAGGGCAGTTACTGGGGTGTCGATCCGGCGGAAGCCAGGCAGATGGTGACCAACCTTTTTAACGGGGTAACCACTTCCACCGTAGTTATGAACACCCCCCTGAGCGGGCAGTATGCCCCGCCACAGAAAACTACTGCTACCACGACGGAAAGCTCCGGGGAAAAGAAAGCGACACAGTCTGACGGGGACCAGGAAAACCCGGCTACTCCCGCTAACCAGGCCGGGCAGGGCAAAACCAGCGGCTCTTCGTCCAAGGCGGGAAAGGATGATGCTGGGCAGGAAGCAAACGGTTCGGGTGGGTTGGTAACTATAAAACCTGTTGGTGGAAAAAACAAAGACGATAAAAATGACGATAAAAATGATGATAATGATGAGGAAAAACTAGATGAGGAAGACAGTAAAAGTAATGAAATAGACCAGGATGTTAAGGATGACCAAAAAAGACAGGATGATGGGGACGGTAAAAACACTGCAACCGCACCAGGGAGTAATACCGGAACGGACACTGTAACTGGAACAAAGGACCAGGAGAGGCAAGCCACTTCCCCCTCAGGTCTGGCAATAACAGAGCGAACCTATGGTTCAGCAGAGTATTAGACCGGAGTAGGAGGAGCTGCCCCTGCGTGTTCAGTTAGTGTTCAGTATCAGTACAAGGTTTGCAGGTGTAGCCGGGTGGCATGCCCGCCGAACCAATAAATTGTCCAGCAAACAAAAAGGACGTCAGGGCGACGTCCTTTATTAATGGTATTTTAGCTCTTACTAAGCAGCGAGCCTTTCAGTTTTTGGGCTGGGCAGCGGTTATTCTTTAATCCAGCGGTGGGGTTTCCTGGCCCTTCAGGTGGGGCAGGGCAGCAGTCATGCCCAGCAGGAGCCAGAAATATGTTGTCATCATGGGGACCTCGAAAATATTTTCCACCACGTTATGCAGGAGCACCCCCACCAGTCCGGCAATCATTCCCCCGGCCAGCCCTTTCAAGTAAGGGTCGGTCAGTCTCCTGTAAGTGTTCAGGGCACAGCGCACGCCGCTTATAAGAAGCCAGACCAGGGCGGCGATACCGATCAGGCCGGACTCGGCGGCTGTTTTCAGGTAAAAGTTGTCCACGTAATGGCTGCTGGGAATGTGGCGGTCTGCCACGGCACCTCCGAAACGGCCGAAACCTTCCCCTGTCAGCGGGTTATTCTTAACCTTATTGAGGGCCATGTTCCAGCGGGCCACCCGCCCGGCCCGGGTGCTGCTGACCAGGTAAGCCGGAGAAAGCATGTAGCCGATGCGGGCACCGATGGTAGGGACCAGCTTGGGGGCGATGTAGGCCGCAGCGGCCAGGCCAAGTAAAATCCGCCAGTTGTACATGAGGCCGTAAACGGTCAGGGCGCCCACCATGGCCAGCCAGGCGCCGCGGGAGAAGGTAAAGATAAGGCTCAGTACCATCGGTACCAGGCAGAGGGTGTACAGGTATTTTCGGGTCCTGCCCCGGGCGGAGAGCAGCTGGCTCACGGTAATAGGTATCAGCATAACCAGGAAGCTGCCCAGGACGTTGGGGCTGCCCACGATGGAGAAGACCCTGGTCCGGACGGTTTCCGCGCTGTCCACCCAGTTTTCCGGAATGGGTACCCCGATGATGTACTGGTAGACGCCGTGCAGTGCCACCAGCGTCCCCAGGATCACCAACCAGTTGACCAGCGCCCTGGCCTGGCCTTTATTCAGCAGGAGGTTGCTGCCGACAAAAAACCAGAGCATGTATTCTACATATACCCTCAGTCCCTCAATGGCAATGCCGAGATGGGGTGAACGGATCAGGAAAAGGAAGATCGCCACGGCCATGTAAAGGCAGATGGGGAAGTCCAGGGGCGTCAACCGGTAGGTCAGTTTCCCCCGCAGGGCCATCTGGACCGGCCAGGCCAGGAAGATAAGGACCAGCAGAAGCTCGTCCCAGTTGCCCGCCAGGAAAGCGGTTGCCGGGGAGCTACGCAGGGCGTAATCAATAACAATATAAGAAATGACCAGCCAGAGCAGCGTTTCTGCCCGGATTCCGGCCACATTGCGCAGGACCGTACTGCCAGTAAGAAAGGGATGGGGCTTCAGGTTTAAAAACAGGCTGCCGGGAATACCGCGCCGGATGGCTGCTCCCGTGCGCTCCAGCAGGCGCGCAGGGAAGCCGGCCACCGCAGTTAGCACCCTGCCCGTAAGGGAGCAGCGAACTGCCTCCTGCCGGCTGTACTGGGCAGACCCGTTGAGCCATTGGCGAAGGATGCTGTGGCGCCAGGCCAGTCCCGCCCCTTCAACGAGGCGTCCAAGCAAGCTTTCCTGCCAGAGCCGTGCTCCGTTCAAGGGAATCCTCCTTTAAAGATAATTCTTTAAGGTAATTATTTTGCGTAATTCTTCTATATTATAAAGCAAAGCTGTTTAGAAATCCACCAAATCCGACGGCTTCCCAAACTGGCTAACTGTAAAGGCCCAGCAGGTGGGAAGTCCCAAAAATTCCTTGTGCAATACCATGTAAATTGATAAAATGAGAAAGGCTAAGCCGGGGAGGGTTGACAACAGATAGCTTTTTCGCGGACAAAAATGTCCAACTGTGGCATAATGTTCCGGCGGATGCTGGAATACAAAACACAATGATACGGTAGTAAACTCCTGGTTGCAAATAGGTACCATCCGAGTAGCAAACCTGTTCTGTCTGCGGCCATGTGATTGACACGCTGCCGCTGCACATTCGGGAATGGGCGTGTCCAGCTTGTGGTACAAATCATGACCGGGACGTGAACGCCGCGATAAACCTGCTGGCCCTGGCTGGTTAGCTGGGTAGGTGTACCGCCAGTTCGGCGGGAAGTCACGCCTGTGGACATTGGAGGTTGCAGGCTCAGGCCGGTGCCGGTGGATGAAGCAGGAACTTTTCTGGTGAGATATTTGACCATAAAAAGGAGAACGGTTCTTTGTGGAACCTTTAAAGGTACTGCATATTATCGGCGGCGGCGAGTTTGGCGGCGCTGAAAGACATATTTTAAATCTATGCGGGGCCCTGGATACCAAAGCGGTGGAGATCACCGTTTGCTGTCTTTTTAATGAGCCCTTTGCGAAGATAGCTGCCAGGGCGGGGATCAGGTGTCTGGTTCTTCCGATGCGGCACAAAGCTGATTTTAGCGTAGCTGGAAAGCTGGCGGCGCTGATCCGGAACAACGGCTTTGATCTGGTCCATACCCATGGCGTCCGGGCCAACCTGCTGGGCAGGCTGGCTGACCGGCAGGCCGGCAAAAGAAAAGTGATCACTACGGTACATAGCTTTTTGGAGATGGATTACCCGGGATTCTTTTACCGCCTGGGCAACAGCCTGGTGGAAAGACTCACCCGGAGCCTGACGGACCATTTTATCACTGTTTCCAAGGGGTTGAAGGATAAGCTGGTTTCCCAGGGAGTACCTGAGGATAAGATAACAGTAATATACAACGGTATTGTCCTGGAAGAATTCAACCCTGTCCGGAATGCCGCTAATACCCGCAGAAAATATGGCCTGGACGCTTCAGCTCCCCTGGTGGGTGTCGTGGCGCGCCTGCACCCGGTCAAAGGCCACCGGTTTTTTCTGGAGGCAGCCCGGGAAGTGCTCCAGCAGCGCCCGGACGTTCGGTTCCTGGTTATCGGTGACGGGCCGCTACGCCCTTCCCTGGAGGAACTGGCCGCCCAACTGGGGATTGCCGGCCAGGTAATCTTTACCGGCTTTGTTGAGGATATACCTGCTCTCATGAGTGAACTGGATCTGCTGGTTATCTCTTCCCTGTGGGAAGGTTTCGGGCTGACGGCTGTTGAAGCCATGGCCCTTGGTGTGCCCGTGGTATCCTCGGAGGCAGGCGGCCTGCCTGAAGTAGTCCGGCACGGTGAGACCGGCTTGCTGGTACCGCCGGCCAATGTCACGGCCCTGGCCAGGGGAATTATCTGGATGCTGGACCACCCGGAGGCGGTTGCTGAAATGACCAAAAGAGCCAGCGTAGCGGTGCTGGAAAACTTTACCGCTGCTGTTATGGCGCGGCGCACGGAGGAATTATACCGCCGCCTGGCGGGGTGGCGCCGCCCATGAAGGGAGAAACCATTCTCTGCCTGGCAGCAGCCAGCTGGACAGGCATGTGGGCCAGGGCCCAGCAGTTTATGACTATTTTTGCCCGGCAGGGCAACCGGGTGCTTTACGTGGACCCGCCAATTACCTACCTCTCCCCTTTAAAAAACCCTTCCCTGCGGGGACAGGCTGCTGACCACCTGCGCCAGCTGGAGGAAAGGATCTGGGTTTACGCGCCGCCGTTATTCCTGCCCTTCGGCAATATCTACCGTTCGATCAACCGCATCAACCAGAGAATCCTTGGGGCGGGCTTGCGCAGGGTATACAGGCAGCTGGGCTGGGAACCCACCATCTGCTGGACCTACCTGCCCAATACTATTGACCTGCCAATGCAGCCGGACCTGTTCCTGGTTTACGACTGCGCCGACGAGCATACAGCCTTTCCCGGGCTGATCCGCAAGGAAACCGTGGCCCGGATGGAACAGGAGCTGTTCAGCTGCGCCGGCTTATCCCTGACCAGCGCCAGGGAGCTTTACCTGCGGAAAAAGGACCTGGCCCCGGACCTCCAGGTGGTGCTCAACGGGGCCGATGTGGAGCACTTTCGCAGGGCCCTGGACCCCGGACTGGCTGTAGCCCCTGATCTGGCCCCTTTGCCCCGGCCGGTGATCGGCTACATCGGGGCGGTAAGCCCCTGGCTGGATCAGGATTTACTGGCTGCCGCAGCCCGCGCCCACCCGGACTGGACACTGGTTTTAATAGGGCCGGTTGATACGGAAACCAGTACCCTTGCGGGATTTCCCAACATCCACCTGCTGGGACACAGGGACTACCAGCTGCTGCCCTCTTACCTGAAAGGGTTCGACGCGGCCGTAATCCCCTTCCGGGTCAACGAACTCACCCGGGGGGTCAACCCAGTTAAGCTTTACGAGTATCTTGCCGCCGGCAAGCCGGTGGTTTCTTCCGATCTTCCCGAGGTGCGGGCCTTCGGGGAGATGGTAGCCCTGGCCAGAACTCCGGAGGAATTTGTCCAAAAGCTGGAAGAGGAACTAAGGGGGGATTCGCCCGGAAAAGTTTCGGCGCGCCTGGAAATGGCTGTGCGGCACTCCTGGAAGGCCAGGGCCAGCACCGTGGAGGAACTAATCAAGGTCCGCCGGGTCCAGGTAGGCCGGAAGGATAAATAGAAAAGAAGTCCGCCAGGTGCCCGGCCAGCGGTACCAATAAAAATGCAGGCCCCTCAGCCTGCCTGTTATGATTATTCCTGCGCCATGCCTGGTGGTTCGGTATGTGGTTTATGCCTTGCTAAAATCAGTCAGGGCTATCTCTTACTCAACGACCACGTCCAGGATCATGCCCTTGAAGTCGTAAGTCAGGGATTTAATATAGTAATCTTTGCTGCTCCTGATTTCCTGGCCGCCGAGATTGATCACGCCTCCGGAGATAACTGTTTTCCCCTCCACCACAACAATTAAATCTTTTAGATAGGGGTCATAGGCCTCCACCCGCCGGCCCTGGCTGTCTGTGGTAATCATGTAAGCCGGCCTGATGTCAATCTCTTTGATAACCACATCGGTAAAACTGGAACCGGAAACCATTCTGTCACCCACCTTGATGCCTGTAAGCATCTCCGGCCGGAGCGCGGTGGCCAGCACTGTTGCCCGGACTGTCCTGACCGCATCGCTGCCCTTCTGCCCTTTTATTTTATAGGCAGCTCCCCCGATCACCAGTAGTATCGCCAAAAGCACCAGGAGATCTACGATGTTGATCAACCCAAAAAGCTTTCCTTTTTCGTCAATTACTCTCATGCCCGTCCCCCTTAGAACATCCTTATAACAATATAAATCAATTTATCCTACATTTCAACTTGAAGTTGCTGTGGCCAGGGGGGCTGGTGTAAATCCCTGCCGGGAGGATAATTTTTTCTGGGCCTGGAAATGGTTTCTTATTCTATGAATTTAAGGCTATAATATTTATGAGGAAACAGTTTCTGTTTTTAAAGTGATTTTAAGTTAAGGAGGAGCTAGGGTGTTGGATAACAATCAGATCCAGGAAATAATACCCCACCGCTACCCTTTTTTACTGGTGGACCGGATCATCTCCGTGGAGGAAGGGCGCAAAGCTGTGGGGCTTAAAAACGTCAGCGCTAACGAGCCATTTTTTCAGGGGCATTTTCCGGGCTATCCGGTTATGCCCGGGGTATTGATCATCGAAGCCATGGCCCAGGTGGGAGCAGTGGCGCTTTTAAAGATGCCGGAGTTTGCTGGGAAGATTGCCCTTTTTGCCGGGATCGACAAGGCCCGATTCCGGAGGCAGGTGTTTCCCGGTGATCAACTGCGGATTGAAGTTGAGGTTATGAAGCTGCGCGGCCGTGTCGGAAAGAGTTCCTGTACTGCTTATGTGGGTGAGGAGGTTGCTGCCGAAGCCCAGTTGATGTTTGCGATTCAAGAATAATCTAAATTAATTTGACGAAATTGCGATTTATAAGGAGTAATGTGGCGTTATTTTGCTTTGTTTGCTGTATATTTAGCCATTTAGCCTGAATCAAGCTTCTTTTGCTTATTGTAACCTTAGCCCGGACTGCGATACAATAAGCTATAGCATTTTTGTTTGTAATTGCTTATTCTGGAGGGTTGTGTGTGGAGATGCCGATTATAGCTGTAGTGCTGGCCTTCGGGTTAGCCCTGCTATTAACCCCGCTGGTCAGAAAATGGGCTTTTAAATGCGGCGCTCTGGACAAGCCCGACCAGAGAAAGTTACATCACAAGGTAATGCCCAGGCTGGGCGGTTTAGCTATTTTTATCAGTTTTCTAACAGCTGTCCTGGTTACCCAGGAAATCACCCTACAGGTAGCGGGCCTCCTCACAGGTGGCTTTTTAATCGTCCTGCTGGGTTTTCTGGACGACACCAGGGGGGTTTCGCCCAGGCTTAAGCTGGCCGGCCAGGTGGTTGCCGCCTGTGCTGTAATACCATTTGGCCTGGAAGTGAACTTTATAACGAACCCCTTATCAGAAGAACCTCTCTTACTGGGGTATTTAAGTATTCCCGTAACTGTTCTCTGGATTGTATCCGTCACCAATGCGGTTAACCTTATTGACGGGTTGGACGGGCTGGCCAGCGGAATCACCTTCATCGCCTCTCTGACCCTGGCGGCCGTAGTCTGCATTGAGATGTACCAGTCAGTTAGTTCGCCAGCCCAGTGGGAGGCTGTTGTTCTGGCCCTGATTCTGGCGGCCGCAGTACTGGGCTTTCTGCGTTACAATTTTTATCCCGCAAAGATTTTTTTGGGGGACACCGGCTCCATGTTTCTGGGGTTCAGTGTTGCCGTCCTGTCTGTTATGGGGCTGGCCAAAAGCGCTACCTTTATATCTGTGATTATACCCATTGTTATTCTGGGCATCCCCTTACTGGACACGGTCTTTGCCATTTTAAGGCGCTACCTGGGGCAAAAGCCCATCTTCCAGCCGGACCGGGAGCACCTCCATCACCGGCTAATCCAGATGGGAATGAGCCACCGCCAGGCTGTTTTGAGTATTTACGGGGTCAGCCTTGTGCTTGGCCTGAGCGCTATTGTTTTGACCCTGATGACAACCAAACAGGCTGCCATTTTCCTGGTGATTTTATCTACAATTGTCCTGGTGGCCGCAAACAAGATCGGGGTTACCCGGGCCGGCAGCCGGGCACCGTATTTAACCCAGCCCAATAAACAGCAGCGGTCCTCGCGTATGTAGGATCGCTGTTAACATGTTAGGGCATTTTGTCGTAATCCCGGAGAGGGATGGAGAAAAGAATTGAATTGGAGGTTTTTTGATGAAAAAAGTCAGAAAGGCGGTAATTCCGGCAGCAGGCCGGGGACTGCGCTTTTTGCCGGCCACCAAGGCCCAGCCCAAGGAGATGCTCCCCATTGTGGATAAGCCGGCTATTCAATACATAATTGAAGAGACCCTTGACTCGGGAATTGAGGATATTCTGATTATAACGGGGCAGAACAAGTGCTCCATTGAAAATCATTTTGACAAATCCGTGGAACTGGAAATAGTATTAAAAGAACAGGGTAAGCTAGAGTTGCTGGCAGAGGTACAGAGAATCGGCCAGCTGGCGGACCTGTATTATGTCCGCCAGAAGGAACCCCTCGGCCTCGGGCACGCCGTCTACTGTGCCAGGCAGTTCATCGGGAACGAGCCCTTTGCGGTGCTCCTGGGGGATGATCTTGTGCGGGGTACAACGCCCTGTTTAAAGCAGCTGCTGGATTTATACGAAAAGGTTCAGTCTACGGTAATCGCCGTGATGGAAGTGCCCCCGGAGCATGTCAACAGGTACGGAATCCTGGATGCGGTGGAAGAAAGCCAGGGTGTATACAGGGTTAAGGACCTGGTGGAAAAACCCCCACTGGAAAGCGCTCCCTCCCGCCTGGCGATCATGGGCCGTTACATAATAGAACCGCGCATTTTTCCCATCCTGGCCGAAACCGGACCCGGCGCCGGCGGGGAAATTCAGCTTACAGACGCCCTGCGGCAATTGTGCCGGGAGCAGGCCATATACGGCCTGGCTTTCCAGGGGAAGCGCTACGATGTGGGGGACAAGCTGGGCTACCTTCAGGCTACGGTGGAATTTGCCCTGGACCGGCTGGACCTTGCCGGGGGATTCCGGGAGTACCTGCGCTCTGTTTGCCAGGAACTTTTCAAGGGGTAGCTTTAAAGTAACTTTGCCTGAATTTAAGTGTTTTCCCTGGGGGGCGTTCCTTTGAAGGTTATGGTCACAGGGGGAGGCGGGTTTATCGGCTCCCACGTTGTAGACATGCTTGTTGCCGCAGGCTATCGCGTTTCGGTGGTGGACGACCTTTCTACGGGCCGTTTTGAAAATATCAACCCCGGTGCTAACTTTTACCGGGTGAAAATTGAAGACGATGATTTCGGCCGGGTTGTTGAGCGGGAGCGGCCGGATGTGGTAATTCACCACGCCGCCCAGGTGGATGTTGTGCGCTCCCTGCAGGAGCCCCTCCAGGATGCCAGAATAAACGTCCTTGGCGCCGTCAACCTCCTGGAGAACTGCTGGCGTTACCGGGTGGGGAAAGTTATCTATGCTTCATCGGCGGCGGTATACGGAGATCCGGTTTACCTTCCCGTGGACGAGGCCCACCCTGTGGTACCCCAGTCCCCTTACGGAGTATCCAAGTATACGGTGGAGCATTACCTGCGGGTTTATCAAGAGCTTTATGGCGTCCGCTTTACAGTCCTGCGCTACGCCAATGTTTTCGGTCCCCGCCAGAACGCCGACGGTGAGGGCGGGGTGGTGGCCATTTTTATCGATCGCCTGCTGAAGGACAAGCGGGTTAAGATCTTTGGCGACGGCCGGCAGACCAGGGATTTCGTCTACGTCGGGGACGTGGCCTGCGCCAACCTTGCTGCGCTGGAGCGGGGTGACAGCGAGGTCCTCAATATCAGTACGGGGGCCAGCCTTTCGGTAATAGACCTGTTTCAGCTTCTAAAGGGGCTGACCGGCAGCTCCCTGGAACCGGAGTACTGCCCGCCCAGACCGGGGGACATCCTGCACAGCTGCCTGGCTAACGAAAGGGCCCGGGAGGTGCTGGGGTGGAGTCCCCGTAGCACGGTAGAGGAAGGGTTGCGGCGAACCCTGGATTATTATTATAACCACAACCTGACTCTGAGGGTCTCCAATTAAAAATAATTACCGGGTGCCTTCACCCGGTAACCCGCTCCCTGGCTTTATTATCTGCACTGTTTTCCCTGTTTTTTGGGAACGGCCGCCAGCGGCCCGTGCCCTCCGGGGGAACGGGCAGGCTCTTTATTTTTTCGCAAATAATCCTCAAACATCTTTTTCCTTTGCTCCAATTTTTTTAATATGCCTGCTTTATCCATCAAGTCTCCTCCTTTTTCATCATATTCCTATTTTTGCCATTAATGGCAGGGGCTAAACGCGCTTTGTATAATTGGCGCATGTCCAGGCAAACTAAGGGCTGAACCCATGTCGGTCCGGAGCATACCCTGCGGGGGCTGGCCCATCCCTGAAACCACCTGCCTGCCCTGCTGCTGCCGGGAACCCCGGCGGTCTGACAGAGGTGAAGGTGAAGCTGCCCGGGTTCAAGATTCTGCTAATTTTTTGGCGCCATTTTAGCACTGGCCCATGCGGGCTGGCCGCCCCCTTTTTCAGAAAGAACGTTTTGCCTACATAAAAAAGGAAAAGGCTGGGGAATGATGAAATAGAATTCATTACCAGTTACCGGGAGGTTGGCAATGAAAAAAAAGATATCCTTTGGCACTGACGGCTGGCGGGGGATCCTCGCCGAAGATTTTACCTTTGACAATGTCAGGCTGGTGACCCGGGCCCTGGCCAGGTATTTACATAGCCACGGTCTGGCGAAAAGGGGGGTGGTGGTAGGTTATGACAACCGCTTTCTTTCCGAGCGTTTTGCTGAGGTGATAACCGGGGTGCTGACAGGACAAGGAATCCCCGTTTTTTTGACCGGACGACCCACCCCCACACCCGTAGTGGCTTTTGCGGTCAGGCTCCACAAGGCCGGGGGGGCGGTAATGCTGACGGCCAGCCACAATCCCCCGGAATACAACGGCTTTAAATTCATCCCCGAATATGCTGGCCCGGCCCTGCCGCACATCACTGAAGAAATCGAAAAAACAATAAAGAGCCTCCTGAAGGGGCCGGACACCCAGGAGCCTGCAGCGGGTGCACCAGCCGGGAGCCTCGTGACCACCATCGATCCATTTCCGGAGTACGCCCGCCACCTGGCAACCCTGGTAGACCTGGAGGCCATTGGCAAAGCCGGGTTGAAAGTGGCGGTGGACCCCATGTTTGGAGCCGGAAGCGGGTACCTGGAGAATTTGTTTGAGCAGGCAGGGGCTTCGGTGGAGGCCATCCACAACCACAGGGACCCTCTTTTTGGCGGCAGCCTGCCCGAACCAACTGCCAAGTCCCTGGGGGAATTGCAGGAAATGGTGGTCAAGGGCGGATTGGACCTGGGTCTGGCTATGGACGGGGACGCCGACCGCTTCGGCATCGTTGATTCCAATGGTGAATTTATCACCCCCAACCAGTACCTGCCCGTCTTGTTTTACCACCTGCTGAAGGCAAGGGGAATGCGTGGGCCTGTAGCCCGCACCGTAGCCACCACCCACCAGCTGGACATGATTGCGGACCGCTACGGGCTGGAAGTAGATGAAACTCCAGTGGGTTTTAAATATATCGGCCAGTGCCTGATGGAAAAGGGGGCCGTGCTGGGCGGGGAGGAGAGCGGCGGGCTGTCCATTAAGGGCCATATACCGGAGAAGGATGGACTCCTGGCTGGCCTCCTGGCGGCGGAACTGGTGGCCGTCTACGGTACGAGCCTGACCGAACTGCTGGACCGGGTAGGCGGGGAATTCGGGCGGGTTTATAGCCGGCGCCTGGATGTGCGCACTTCCTACGCTGAAAAAGAACGGGTCCTGGGCCTGTTGAAGGATTTTGCTCCCGGAACCCTGGGTGGGCGCAAGGTAACCGGCAGGAATACCCTGGACGGCGTCAAGTTGTTGCTGGAAGGCGGCGCCTGGGTGCTGATCCGGCCTTCGGGTACCGAGTCCCTGTTCAGGATTTACGTGGAGGCAGCCAGCCTGGAAGATGTCCAAAGTATTCAGAAGGAAGCCGTTAAGGCCCTGGGGCTGCAGCCCGGCACCGCCAAAACTTGAGGGAAAAGAGAATGAGTTTGAGCTAAAAAAAAGGAAATTGCGGTTGTTCTGTAGAAATAAAAAGATTTAAGGAAATTTTTTAGCGGTGTTGATAATTATTCATGACAACCGGCAAATTTATTTTCAAGGCGACGCTTCTGATCGCCTTTTTTAACTTGATGTCCAGGTTCCTGGGGCTGCTCCGGGACGTTGTGATTGCCCGTCAATTCGGCGCCGGTGACTTAATTGACGCCTACCAGATGGCCTTGAAAATGCCCAATATGCTTTTTGCTATCGTCAGCGGGGCCCTGGTAACGGTGGTTGTCCCGGTGTATAGCGAGTATGCCGCCAGAGGAGAAAGAAAAGAAGCCTGGAAAATATTCAACACGGTCTTGATCCTGGTCACCCTGTTTTTTCTGGCGGCGTCAATCCTGGGTATAGCCGGCGCCCCCCTCCTGATCAAGCTGGTAGCCCCCGGTTTTCAGGGGGCGATCCAGGCTTTGACGGTGGAGCTGGTCCGGATTGTGCTGCCGCTGATGATTTTTGCGGCGCTTGCTTCGCTTTTTACCAACCTTTTAAACGCCAATAATATTTTTGGCCTGCCTGCTTTCAGCACTTCGGTAAACAACATCTTCATCATTATTTCAGCCTTAACCCTCGGGAGCTGGTACGGCATTCAGGGACTGGCCCTGGGTACCGTCCTGGCCATGGCGGCCATGGCCCTTGTGCAGTTACCCATCCTGCTAAAGACCGGTTTCAGGTTCCGCCTGGCCCTTGACATCCGTCACCCGGGCGTGCATAAGGTCTACATCCTGGCCCTGCCTGCGGCCGTTGGCGTCGCTGTTAACCAGGCCAACGTCTACATCAACGGGGTGCTGGCTTCGTGGCTGCCGGAGGGCAGCATCTCCGCCCTGAGCTATGCCGACCGGCTGATCCAGTTTCCTGTGAGCCTGTTCGTCCTGGCCCTGGGCACGGCGGTTTTCCCCACCCTTTCCGGCTGGGCGGCCAGGGGTGACCGGGAAGACCTGGCCAAAATTTTGCTTGCCTCCATGAAGGTAGTCATGGCCGGGATCATTCCGGCCAGTGTGGGTCTGATGGTTTTAAGCCGGCCCATTGTAAGGCTCGTTTTTGAGCGCGGAGCCTTTGATCAAGTGGCCTCGGCCATGACCGCGGCAGCCCTTTTCTTTTATGCCGTGGGCCTGGTGGGACAGGCATCTGCCATCCTTTTAACCCGGGGTTTTTACGCTTTGCAGGACACCCGTACGCCGGTCAAGCTGGGTCTGGTCATGGTAGCCGTCAACCTGATCCTGAGCCTGTTTTTCATCCGCTATCTCCAACACGCCGGCCTGGCCCTGGCTAATTCCCTGGCTAACCTGACCTACCTGGTCCTGCTCCTGGAGTTTCTAAAAAGGAAAATACCCGGACTGCGGGAGGGCGGGCTTTTCAAATTTACTCTGATCATCCTGCTTTCCGCCGGGATCATGGCCATTGCCAGCTACGCGGTAAACGGGGCGCTGGCTGCGCGGGTCCAGGGCTTCGCCGGCCTGCTGCTCCAGGTGGGCCTGGCCATAACAGCCGGGATTCTTGTTTATGCCGGTGCTCTCCTGGCCCTGTGCGGAGAGGATGCCCGGCGTATTTTCAGGACTGCCAGGGAGGTGGCCCTGGCCCGGAGGAAACATTGAAATAATTGACAGCTGCCCCGCTTAAAGGATCAGGGAAAGCCGTCACCTTTTCCCCGGAGTGCACATAATCTGGTGAAAAGGAGGTGGCCGCCTTGCAGTTCAGGATTTCCGAGCTGGCGCAGCGGGATATCATCAATCTCGTTGACGGGGCCAGACTGGGGCCCGTAAAGGATGTATATATTGATCTGGAAAGCGGGCAGGTGCTTTCCCTGGTGCTGGCCGGGGAAAGGAAGTATTTCAAACTGTTGAACGCCGGCAGTGATTTAATTGTTCCCTGGGAAAAGGTAAGGAAAGTCGGGGTGCATACCGTCCTGGTCGAAGTGGACTAGACCAAACGGGCACCGGAGCCCGGGGTGTGTGGTGTCTGGGCATTATTTTTTTTGAACAGGGACAAACTGGAGAAGGGGGTAACCTTTCTAATCACGCGTCTTGCCGGCTTAGATTGACAATTATCGGGCTGTTTTGTTAGAATAAACTGGATTCCTGGTGAATCAGGCCAGAGGAGCCTAAAGACCCCTTGAAAAACCTCTGTTTAGAGGTTTCCTTTATGTTCCTGGCTTGTACTTTCAGCAAGGAGGTTAAGATTAATGACCAGGCGGCTTTTTACATCTGAATCCGTAACCGAAGGGCACCCCGACAAGATTGCCGACCAGATCTCAGACGCAGTACTGGATGCCATTCTCGCAAAGGACCCGTTAGCACGTGTGGCCTGTGAAACCATGGTTACCACTGGCCTGGTCCTGGTGAGCGGTGAAATAACCTGCAACTGTTATGTGGATATTCCCAGTGTGGTCCGGGAAACGGTCCGTGATATCGGCTACACCCGGGCCAAGTACGGCTTTGATGGTGATACATGCGCTGTGCTTACCGCTATTGACGAGCAGTCCAGTGATATTGCCATGGGGGTGGACCGGGCTATTGAGGTCCGCGGGCTGCAGGAGATCGAGGATGAGCTTGAGGCGACGGGCGCCGGCGATCAGGGGATGATGTTCGGCTACGCCAGCAACGAAACACCGGAGTTAATGCCCCTGCCCATTTCCCTGGCCCATCGTCTGGCCAAACGCCTGGCGGATGTCCGCAAGAGCAAGGTAATCCCCTACCTCCGGCCAGACGGGAAAACGCAAGTTACGGTGGAATACGAAGAAGACCGGCCGGTCCGAGTAGACACTATCGTCGTCTCGACCCAGCACCACCCCAAAATAACCCTGGACATTATTAGAAGGGATGTTATCGACGAGGTGATTAAGCCGGTGGTCCCGCCTGAACTGCTGGACAAGGACACGCGGATCTTTGTGAATCCCACCGGCCGTTTTGTGATTGGCGGTCCCCAGGGAGACACCGGCCTGACCGGCCGTAAAATCATTGTTGATACCTACGGCGGGATGGCCCGTCACGGAGGGGGGGCTTTTTCCGGAAAGGATCCCACCAAGGTGGACCGCTCCGCCAGTTATGCCGCCCGTTATGTGGCCAAGAACATCGTGGCCGCCGGACTGGCCGACAAGTGCGAATTTCAGGTGGCCTACGCCATCGGCGTAGCCCGCCCGGTATCGCTCAGGGTGGAGACCTTCGGTACCGGTAAAGTGGACAACGGCTTCCTGGTGGAACTGGTGCGCAAGCATTTCGACCTGCGGCCGGCAGCTATCATCAGGGACCTGGATTTGCGGCGCCCAATCTACAAGCAGGTGGCTAAATACGGTCACTTTGGCAGGAGCGACCTGGACCTGCCCTGGGAGCGCACGGACAAGGCGGAAGCTTTACGGCGCGATGCCGGGCTTTAAAGGACAACAAGCTTATGATAAAAGCCGGGAAATTCTCCCGGTTTTTCTATTATAGGGAGCCATGGGGATGTCCCCTTTGAACCTTTGCTGTTTCCGGGGGATGGTTTTCTGGTACTTAGGGAATTGCGCGGGACGGCAATTTTAGAAAACCCCTTTTATGCTGTGAAGGAGATATTATATTATCCCAATCCTTTAGCCTATCCTTTTTCCCTGGTAAAAAGTTGACAGGCTCCTTATAATCTTTTAAGGTTTGCCAAAGGGTCCTTGAGCACCCCCTGGGCAGAACCCGCATAAGGTACAGTATCAGTATGTTCTGCCAGAGGGGAATGGTTTCTCATGTGTCTTCTTATTTCCTCATTGCTCCTGGTGCTGGTTGCGGGGCTTTATCACCTGTGGAAACTGGTCCAAAATGAGCAAAGTGAGCACGGTGCCGGTGCCGGCCGGGTCCGGCTGGCTTTCCTCGTGCAGGACCAGGAGCCCTGGCTGGAGGGTTTTTTCAGGAAACTTTTCCGCAAGCTGCAAAATATACCGCGGCTAGAAGTACTGGTTAGGGACAGCGGTTCCAGGGACGGTACAGTGGCATTGCTGGAAGTGATGAGCAGGTACTATCCCCTGAAGGTCCAGTCCAATGGCGCAGGGAACGGTTATCCGGCCGGGGAGACTGGTATGGCCAAAGGGGAAGCGGGTTACCTGTATATAGACTTGCGGAAACTGGAGGGAAAGGTCCTGTATAACGCCGGCTTCTTTTACCCTCTGATTCAATTTAGCGCAGGTAAATCCCAAGGTTTGTCGAAATAACCATGCGAGGTGGGATGCTTTGCGGGAAAAACAGGGAAATGCCCATATCCTCTATCTCTGGCTTGTACTGGGCCTGGCTACCTGGCAGCTAGTCCTTCTGTTTCCCGAACTGGAGCTGGACAAGGCCCGTGAGCTGCTGCTGATTATCCTCCTCGGGGTGCTGGCCGAGTGGCTGGCGGTGCCTTTTCCCCATGGGCAGCTTTCAGGCAGCTATATCCTGGTCTTGTCTGTCTTTTTAATTCATGGTCCGGCAGCGGCAGCCTGGGTTGGCTGGCTTGCCACCCTCTTGGGGCAGGGCATAGTCAACAGGGGAAATCCCCTGCGGACAACCCTTTTTAACTCTTCCCAGTATGTTCTGGCGGTGCTGGCAGCATCCCATGCCTTTTCGGCCTGCGGAGGGGAGCCAGGGCTGGTCAGTATTGGCAATGCGCTTCCCCTGGGTGCCTTTACCATAACCTATATAATTATCAATCACTTGCTGGTTCATCTTTACTTGCTTCCCAAAAGGCGCCCCTTGCCCGGGGTGACCTGGCTGGATACCCTCAAGTGGGACGGATTGACCTACCTTTATACAGTACCCCTGGGCCTGTTGGTCGCCATGGTCTACCAGTTTACCGGATTGACCGGCCTCCTGGTCCTTTTTGTCTCCGTCCTGGGGCTTCAGGTTATTCTCCGTTACTATGTCCAGCTTCAAGTAGCCAATCAGGAGTTAACTTCCTTCTATGAAGCTGCCCGCTTTTTGGAAGGCAACCCGGGGCCTGCCCAGGTTCTGGAACAGGTCTTGAAAAGCGCCAGAAAAGCCATACCCTTCCACAGCGCGGCGGGTTACCTGCAGTCCGGGGAAAGAGGGGCCTATTACCCGGTAGCGGCGGCCGGTTCTTACTCAAGCCAGATTCGTTCCACAGCGGTTTATCTGGGGGAAGGGCTCACAGGCACAGTTTTGGAGAGCGGCAAACCGGAGCTTATTGACGATTCCAGGTCAGATCCCCGGGTTAAGGGTGACATGGGCTTTACCCGGGTCATGCGCTCGCTCCTGGTTGTTCCCCTCTATGCGGGACAGGAGGCCCTGGGGCTTGTCGTTCTTGGGGACAAGCGTCCCTATGCCTTTGATGAGAAGCACCTGCATATATTAGCTATTCTGTGCGGGCAGGCGGCCATTAGCGTGGAAAACACCATCATCAAAGATAGGATGACCCGGGTCCTGGCCCGGGACCCCCTGACAGGATTGCTCCGCTTCGATGTTTTTAACGAAAAGGTGGAGAAGGCCCTGGCCAGCTCAAGGGAGGAAGGGTACCCGTCTGGCCTGGCCTTGGTTGATATTGATAATTTTAAGAGATTCAATAAAAGCTACGGGCGAAAGTCCGGGGAGCGGCTGCTGGCCGAGCTGGGCTCCTTGATTGAAAAGGAAAACCGGCGAGATGACCTGGTGGCGCGCTATGGGGGGGACGAATTTATCCTTTTTTTTCCCGGCGCCCGGGGCAACCGGTTGCACGAGCTGGCTGAAGACATCCGGTATGCGGTGCGCGACCATGCCTTCCTGAAAAAGGAGGGGCGTTCAGCCCGGATAACCGTCAGTATCGGTATTGCTGAGTTTCCGCAGGACGCCGGTGATGCCGAAGGCCTGTTCAAAGCCGCCCAGCGGGCCCTGGAAAAAGCCCAGGAGCAGGGAGGGGACAGGGTTGAGACAGCAGCCGTACCCCTTAAAATTTCCCCTTCCAGTTAGGTAACCTTGCTGCTGGCGCGGCACCGGCGTAAAGGACGGAAAAATTTAAGAGAATTTTTCAGGGTAGACAACAATGCTGCTGAGGCAGCACCATCAGTAGGATGATTAATGTATACTTTCAGGGTAGGGTTAAATAATCTTGGACAAATCACCCTTCCGGCATTACCGAAAACTATGGAGGGGCTGTTCTTGCCTTCAATCTGGAACGATTTTCTCAACCTGATTTTTCCGCCCAGGCCGGAGTGCCCCTTCTGCGGCCGGGCCTCGTCCCGGGGGGATGTCTGCGGGGCGTGCCGGGACGTCCTCCGGGGCTACCGCGGGGAAACCAGTTGTAAGCGCTGCGGCCGGCTGCCGGCCGGCAGGGTGGAGCCGGACAGCTCAGGCACGCTGCTTTGCGGGGACTGCCGGAAGCGGGACTGGCCTTTTGTTCTGGCCAGGGCAGGCGGGCCTTACGAAGGTTTTTTAAGGGAAGTGCTGCACCGCTTTAAATATGCGGGGCAGCGCAGCCTTGCCCCCCATCTGGCTTCCCTGATGGTGGAGGCCTTTCGCTCCGAACTGTATTTTTCCGGGGTTGGGATTGACCTGATTCTACCGGTGCCCCTGTCCAAAGAAAAACTGCGCCAGAGGGGTTTTAACCAGGCTGCCCTGCTGGCCGGGGAGGTGGGGAACCGGTTGCAAATAGCGGTGGACAGGGGGATATTGTCCAAGGATTTTGAAACCCCCTCCCAGGCGGGATTGAACCGTTCCGCCCGGGAAGCCAACCTCGCGGGCGCCTTTAGCGTTAGGTATCCGGAACGGCTTTACGGCAGAAAGGTCTTAATTATTGATGATGTTTTCACCACCGGCAGCACTCTGGCGGCAGTTGCTGCAGTTATCCTTCAGGGCGGAGCAGACCGGGTTTTCGGGCTTTCAGCTGCTTCCGTCCGGTTTTTTAAATAACGACAGCAATCTTTCCGCAAACCCTTTAACCGGGTTTTTTTGTTTTCTTAAATTTTTCTTTCTTAAAAAAGAAAAATCCGCCGCTGGGGCCTTAACCACGGGTCTCCCGGCGACAGAATAAGACGGGGCCGGGTGCGTTACAGGGACGGATTGCCTTAAGGGCTGATCCAGGATTATATGATTTTCAACAAAAAACGTGCCAGCTGTTTGCAAAAATTTACATTATTCTTGGCGCGGGTATGATTTACCCACATATAAGAGGCCTGTTTTATAAGTTATAAACAATATTATCAACATTATCCACAGGATCTTGTGCACAAACAGCATTTGTCAAGAAAAATTTTCGACATTTGAGCCCGGCCAGTTTTATAATCGTTGCTATTCTATTTTTTTCCTGGAGAAATCAATCATTATAACCAGAGCTTGACATTGATAGAAACCAGTGTTAAGATGTCAATACGTGAGTTCACGCCACGGCATCATTATCTAGGAGGTATGTAAGTGTTAGGTAAGGTTAAGTGGTTTAACCAGGAAAAAGGATACGGTTTTATCGAGAGGGAGGATGGTGGAGACGTTTTTGTCCACTTCTCGGCGATTCAGGAAGAAGGCTTTAAGACCTTAAACGAAGGTCAAGAGGTTGAATTCGATATCGTCGAAGGTGCCCGTGGGCCCCAGGCGGCCAACGTGGTTAAACTATAGAGCAGCTAGATTTACCCCAGCTTGCCTGGGGTTTTTCTTGTTTGGTGGACGCTTGAGAAAGTTCTGTGCCAGGTTCTGCTTTTAGACCAGTACTGTTGACTTGGTTAGAAAAGGCAGGATTTTTTGGTTATTTGGGGAATACTAAAAAAGGAAGAGAGCTCTAAAGGGGGTCATGTGTATGAAAGTACTAGTACGCGGCAGAAACATTGAAGTAACGGATGCCCTGAAGGATTATGTCGTGAAACGCGTCAGCAAATTGGAGAAATATATTGACAACTTTGGTGACGCTCAGGTCACAATGACGGTGGAAAAGGATACCCATCGCATTGAGGTAACCATTCCGATTAACGGAATGATTCTCAGGGGTGAAGAAAGAACCGGAGATATGTATACCTCCATAGACCTGGTAGTGGATAAGCTGGAGAAACAAATCGCCAAGTACAAAGGGAAACTGCAGAAGAGGGGCGCCAGGTTTGTCGACGGTCAAAAGATCGCCGTTCCGGTAGCCTTCGACGAAGAAACCCCGCAGGTAGTCCGGACCAAGCGCTTCAACATCAAGCCCATGTCGGTGGATGAGGCCATCCTGCAGATGAACCTGCTGGGCCACAGCTTTTTTGTTTTCTCCAATGCTGAAACAGAGCAGGTCAATGTTGTATATAAACGAAAAGACGGGAATTACGGTTTGATTGAGCCGGAGTATTAAAACCTGACAAATAGCTGGTCCCGGGCGCACTTTCCAGAGTGCGCCTGTCTTTATCCCCGGTTAGAAAAGGATAAAAACCAGGATTTTGTTAGTTAACAAATCTGCTATAATTATCATTCCAGTAATTTTATAACTATTATGGCAATAGCTGTATTAATTGACGGCTTTATTATAGATAAAGTATAATATTAAGATGACGCCTGCGCCCTTCTGCTTGTTTCAAGCATCCGGTTGCGCTGTGGCACAAAGAACGTGTTTAAAGGGATATAAAAAATGAAGGACCTTAATTGGCAGATTAAGGTTTAAGAAGGTGATAAAATGCTGGGGTTTATCAAGAACTGGCTTGATGACAACGCCCGTGAGATAAAGAAGCTACAACGCACTGTGGATGAAATCAACAAGCTGGAAAGGGAAATATCCGCTCTTTCGGAGGCCGAGCTGAAAGGTAAGACTGCGGAATTCCGGGAGCGGCTGGACCGCGGGCAGACCCTGGACGAAATTCTTCCGGAAGCCTTTGCCGTTGTGCGGGAGGCCTCCCGCAGGGTTCTCGGGATGCGGCATTTTGACGTCCAGCTTATGGGAGGAATTGTCCTCCACCAGGGCCGGATTGCCGAGATGAAGACCGGCGAAGGAAAAACCCTGGTGGCCACCCTGCCGGTATACCTGAACGCCCTTACGGGCAAGGGTGTTCATGTGGTGACGGTTAACGACTACCTGGCCCGGCGGGATAGCGAGTGGATGGGACAGATTTATAAGTACCTGGGGCTGAGCGTCGGCCTGATAGTGCACGGCCTGGACTGGGCAGAACGCCGGCAAGCCTATGCTGCGGATATTACCTACGGTACCAATAATGAGTTCGGCTTCGACTACCTGCGGGACAACATGGCCCTTCGTCCCGAGCAACTGGTCCAGCGGGAACTGAACTACGCCATCGTGGACGAGGTGGACAGCATCCTGGTGGACGAGGCCCGGACACCCCTGATTATTTCCGGCCAGGCTGAAAAATCCACCGAGCTTTATTATACCTTTGCCCGGATCGTGCCGAAACTGATCCGGGATGTGGATTACAATGTGGACGAGAAGGCCCATACCGTGACCATTACCGAGTCTGGTGTGGCCAAGGTGGAAAAAATGCTGGGTGTGGAAAACCTTTACGACGATAAGAACATCGAGCTCACCCACCACCTCAACCAGGCCTTGAAGGCCCACGGGTTGATGAAGAGGGACAGGGACTATGTGGTCAAGGACGGGCAAGTTATTATCGTCGACGAGTTCACCGGCCGCCTGATGTTCGGACGGCGTTACAGCGACGGCCTGCACCAGGCCATTGAGGCCAAAGAGGGCGTCAAGATTGAGCGGGAGTCCCAGACCCTGGCCACCATCACGTTCCAGAATTACTTCAGGATGTATAAAAAGCTGGCGGGAATGACCGGCACAGCAGCAACCGAGGAGCAGGAGTTTAAAAAAATATACGGCCTGGATGTTGTGGTCATACCCACCAATAAGCCGATGATCCGGGTAGACCTGCCCGATGTCGTCTATAAGACCGAGCAGGCAAAATTCCGGGCTGTGGTCAACGAAATTGCCGAAAGGCACGCCCGGGGGCAGCCGGTGCTGGTGGGCACCATTTCCATTGAAAAGTCCGAAATCCTGAGCAGTATGCTGAAGCGCAAGGGCATCCCCCACCAGGTACTTAACGCCAAATACCATGAGAAAGAGGCCGAAATCGTCGCCCAGGCCGGGCGTCTGGGGGCTGTTACCATCGCCACCAACATGGCCGGGCGCGGAACAGATATTCTCCTGGGGGGCAACCCCGAATTTCTGGCCCGGCAGGAATTGCGCAAACAGGGCCAGAATTTTGAAGCCTCGGGTGAACTGGCCCCAGGCGGGGTTTCCGTTCAGCCGGAGGACCCGGTCTACCAGTCCCTCCTGGAGAACTACCGGCGGCAGACGGAAGAGGAACGCCGCCGGGTAGTTGAGCTGGGAGGGCTGCACATCGTGGGGACGGAGCGGCACGAGAGCCGCCGCATTGATAACCAGCTGCGGGGCCGCTGCGGCCGCCAGGGTGACCCCGGTTCCACCCAGTTTTTCAGTTCCCTGGAAGACGACCTGATGCGCCTGTTCGGCTCCGACAATATAGCGGGGATCATGGACCGCCTGGGGATTGAAGAAGATGTGCCCATAGAGCACCCCATGATCACCAAGTCCATCGAGACGGCCCAAAAAAGGGTGGAAAACCGCAACTTTGAGATCCGCAAGCACGTGCTCGAGTACGACGATGTGATGAACCAGCAGCGGGAGTTGATTTACAGGCAGCGGCGGCAGGTCCTGACCGGGGAAAACTTAAAGGAAAATGTGCTGGATATGATCAGGGCCAGCGTGGAGCGGGCCGTGAATGTCTATGCACCGGAAGGAGTTTATCCCGAGGAATGGGATTTGAAGGGCCTGCTTGATTACGCCGAACAGTATTTCCTGCCCGGACACGGTCTTACGCCCTCAGACCTGGAGGGTATGGGCCGCAGGGAAATGCAGGAGTTTCTGACTGAACGTTCCCAGCAAGCCTACGATGCCAGGGAACAGGAGCTCGGTCCAGAAACGATGCGGGAAATTGAGCGGGTTGTCATGCTGCGCATTGTGGATGAGAAGTGGATGGATCACCTGGACGCCATGGACCAGCTCCGGGAGGGCATCGGGCTGCGGGCGTACGGCCAGAAAGACCCCTTGATTGAATACAAGTTTGAGGGGTACGAAATGTTTCAGAATATGATCGCTTCCATTCAGGACGACGTTGTGCGCTATATTTTCCGTGTCAACGTGGTCCAGCCCCAGCAGGAGCAGAAGCGCCAGGTGTCGGAAAACCGCTACGCCGCGGAGGAAGGGCCAAAGAAACCGGTGCGCAAGGAAAATAAGGTTGGGCGCAATGACCCCTGTCCCTGCGGCAGTGGCAAGAAGTACAAGAAGTGCTGCGGCCGGGCGGCGGCAGTTTAACAGTTTAATAAACACAGGGAAGGTGAGCCATGTACTCGGAACTTAAGCGCAGCCTGGAGCCCCTGGCCAGGCGGATTGAAGATTTGAGGGTTTCTCTTTGACATAGCCCTGATGGAAAAGGAAATCGAGACGCTGGAAAAGAAGATGCTTGCCGAAGGTTTCTGGGATGAACCGGAGCAAGCCCAGAAAATCCTCCAGCAACTGGCGGGCCTGCGGGAAAAAGTTACCCTTTTCAAAGACCTGGCCAGGGATTATGAGGACCTGGTGGTTTTGCTGGAGCTGGGCGAAGAGGAGCAGGATCAGGATACAGCCAACGAGGTGAAGGAGGGACTGGCTTCTATTACCCGGAGAGTGTCCGAGATGGAGCTCGCCGTCCTGCTGGCGGGGCCCTACGACCGGGGAAATGCTATCATGTCCCTGCATGCAGGGGCGGGTGGAACCGAAGCCCAGGACTGGGTGGATATGCTGCTGCGGATGTACATGCGCTGGGCGGAGCGGCGCCGCTACAAGGTGGAGTTGCTTGATATACTACCCGGTGACGAGGCAGGTACCAAGAGCGTCACCATTGAGGTTACCGGCCAGAACGCTTACGGTTATCTACGCTCGGAAAAGGGAGTGCACCGGCTGGTGCGCATATCACCATTCGATACGGCCGGGCGGCGGCATACTTCCTTTGCTTCGGTGGACGTACTTCCGGATGTGGACGACGAAGTGGAGGTCCAGATCAGACCCGAGGATTTAAAGATAGACACTTTCCGCGCCGGTGGGGCAGGGGGGCAGCACGTCAACAAGACCGATTCCGCGGTACGCATCACCCACCTGCCCACCGGGATTGTGGTAACCTGCCAGAACGAACGCTCCCAGCTGTCCAACCGCCTGGCCGCCATGAAAATGCTCAAGGCCAGGCTGATGGACCTGGAGCTCCGCAAAAAAGAGGAAGAGCTGGCGGTCCTGCGCGGTGACCAGCAGGAGATAGCCTGGGGCAGCCAGATCCGTTCCTATGTCTTTCACCCCTATACCCTGGTTAAGGACCACCGCACCGGGCTGGAAACAGGAAATATCGAAGCTGTTATGGACGGCGAAATTGATCCCTTCATTGCCGCCTATTTAAGAGAACAGGCCCGCGCCGGGCGTTAAGCCGGCCGTAAAAAAGCCAGAGCAGGGAGGGGAGCCTTTTGTACCTGGAAAAGGCTCCCCTCCCGGTGCTTTTTGAACAGTTTTTTAATACCCTGGGCGACAAAGATCATTACATATTTGTAGCTGATTTAGAAATCCTGCAGGATTTTCCGGGTCGGAACAGAATATTTACATGTTTATGTCGAATTGAGAAATATTTCCGGTTCTCGCCCGGGGGCAGGCTCGTCTAAAATTTGCAGTAATTTCACATGCTATACTGGATAAGATCAGATCCAAGCAAGTACGGGACGTGTCTGCCGGTGAAAGGATTATACGAGATTCTTGGGGTCAGCCTGGGCGTTTTACTAACCGCCCTGGGTCTGGATTTATTTCTCATTCCCAATAAGATTGCCGCAGGTGGAGTCAGCGGGATTGCCACCATCCTGTACTACTTGATTGGAGCACCGGTGGGTATAACCATGCTGGCCCTGAACGTACCGCTATTCATCCTGGGTATCCTCCGGCTGGGGCTGCCCTTCGGGTTTCGCTCCCTGTACGGGACAATCAGCCTTTCCCTGGCTATAGACCTGCTGGCTCCCGTCCTGCCGGTACCCACCCAGGATGTCCTGCTGGCAAGTTTGTACGGGGGGGTCCTGGTGGGCCTGGGCCTGGGATTGGTTTTCCGGTATAAGGGTACCACCGGCGGCACGGACCTGGCGGCGGCCGTCTTGCGTACCTATACCGGGGCTAATATCGGCCGGCTGCTTTTCCTGGTGGACGGGGCGGTGGTGCTTGCTGCCTGGGCTACCTTTGATTCCGCCGAGCTGGCTATGTACGCTCTGCTCACCATATTTATCGTCTCCTGGCTGATTGACGTGGTCCAGGAGGGTATAAGCTACGCCAAGGCTTTTTTCATTATATCCCGGCGCCCTTCGGATGTTGCGGCGGCCATTGTAGAGGAGCTGAACCGGGGTGCCACAGCCTGGCCCGCCCGCGGCGTGTACACGGGAACGGACAGGGAGGTGGTCCTCTCGGTGGTTAACCGGTCCGAAGTGAGCCGCCTGAAAGAAATTGTCTACCAGGTGGACCCTGGCGCCTTTGTGATCCTGGCAGATGTCCACGAGGTTTTGGGCGAGGGATTTAAAAGGTATAAGTAACAGGAGAGAGAGGATGGCTAAACTTAAAGAACTAGAAAATAAAGCAAGGATTTTGCGTAAACACATCATTCAAATGACCTGTGCGGCCGGCTCCGGACACCCGGGCGGTTCCCTTTCAGCCGCCGACATTGTGGCGGCGCTGTATTTCCACGAATTGCGGCTGGACCCATCCCGGCCGGACTGGCCTGACCGGGACCGCTTCATACTTTCCAAGGGGCACGCTGCCCCTGTGCTTTACGCTGCCCTGGCGGAGCGGGGCTTTTTCCCGGTGGAGGATTTGCTGAGTCTGCGCCAGCTGGGCAGCAGGCTGCAGGGACACCCGGATATGCGCAAAGTCCCCGGTGTGGAGATGTCCACGGGATCCCTGGGCCAGGGCCTGTCTGTCGCCAACGGTATGGCCCTGGCAGCCAGGCTGGACCGCAGGGACTACCGGGTCTATGTTCTCCTGGGAGACGGGGAAATCCAGGAAGGCCAGATCTGGGAGGCCTCCATGGCCGCTGCCCATTACCGGCTGGATAACCTGACCGCCTTTCTGGATCATAACGGCTATCAGATTGACGGCCCGGTGCGGGAGGTCATGTCCCCGGAGCCCGTAGCAGCCAAGTGGCGCGCCTTTGGCTGGCACGTAATTGAGATTGACGGGCATAACATGGGTGAAATTCTCAGCGCCCTGGCAGAAGCAAAAACAGTCCGGGGGCGTCCCACCATGATCGTGGCTGAAACCGTGAAAGGCCGGGGTGTTTCCTTTATGGAAGGCCAGGTTGACTGGCACGGCGTGGCGCCCAAACCCGCTGAAAGAGACAGGGCCCTGGCAGAACTGGACGACGGGGAGACTACGCCCGGCCCTGTGCCCGGAGAGGAGGGAAGCCTGTCGTGAGTAAAAAAATAGCAACCAGGGCAGCCTACGGTGAAGCCCTGATCCAGCTGGGCCGGGAAAACCCCGGCGTGGTGGTTCTCGATGCGGACCTGTCCAAATCTACCATGACAGCAGGCTTCGGTAAAACTTTTCCCGAACGTTTTTTTAACATGGGTATTGCCGAGCAGAATATGATCGGTACAGCTGCCGGCCTTGCTGCCGCCGGCAAGATCCCCTTCTGCAGCACCTTCGCTGTTTTCGCTGCGGGCCGGGCCTTTGACCAGGTGCGCAACAGCGTTGCTTACTCAGGCCTTAATGTTAAAATCGGGGCCAGCCATGCGGGGATTACCGTAGGCGCGGACGGGGGTTCCCACCAGTCCGTTGAAGATATTGCCCTGATGCGGGCGCTGCCCAATATGACCGTTTTTGTGCCCGCCGATGCTGTCGAGACAGCCGGGGCGGTCAGGGCAGCGGCGGAACTGCAAGGTCCTGTCTATATTCGCCTGGGCCGCTCCCCTGTGCCGGTTCTGCACGAACCCGGCTTCAAGTTTGAACCCGGCCGGGCGGTTGTGCTCCGGGAAGGCCGGGACGCGGCCATCCTGGCGACGGGGATTATGGTTTCAGCCGCCCTGGAGGCTGCAGAGCTCCTGGCTGCGGAGGGTCTGGAAGTGGATGTCCTGGACATCCATACCATCAAACCCCTGGATGTGGAGGCTGTGGTAGCAGCCGCTAAAAGGACCGGCGCCCTGGTTACCGTCGAGGAGCACAGCATTATCGGCGGCCTGGGCAGCGCCGTGGCGGAGGCCCTTGTGGAAAACCATCCTGTTTTGATGAAGCGACTGGGGGTTCCTGACAGGTTTGGCGAGTCCGGATCGCCGGAGGAGCTGCTGGAGTATTTCAGGCTTACCCCTAAATGGATTGCAGCTGCGGTAAAGGAAACCGTTGCCCGGAAGTAACTATTACCAAGAGCTTGTCTTCCGCGGGAGAAAGCGGCGGCAGTCCAGAAATTAAGGCTGTTTTTAACAAGGCTTGTTTATAAACCCCGGGCAATTCCGGCCACCTGTACATACAGCAGGTGGTCTTTGCTTGTTCTCCCGGCATGTCTGCCGGGCCGATTGGTTGAAAGAAACCCTGTCGCCTGACCAGCGGGAAGTTATCTATCGGGATTTTGCATCACTTGTATAAATAAGTGACTGATTTATGAATAAGTGACTGATGTTTATCAGGGGCCGTATACGTGGGCCGTACGTACGGTTCTGTGAGAGGGATAACGCCGCAGCGGCTCTACCCTACTCGTTGTTTCTAGCCTGATAGTAGACATCTTCAACCCCTGATGGTGTTGCACCAGCGGTCTGGGTGTCTAAACATAAAATTGGTAAATAATACCATAAAGCGACGGGTTTTTTCTTTTTCTCCCTTTTTTGAGAAGGATTCGGCGCTGCTGTTGTCGAATAAAATTGCGGCGTTAAGTGCATTGTCAGTATTTCAAACCCTTATCTGATTTAAATCAGGGATAATTGCACAGGTTCCAGGGGTTTTTTCTGCACATTGAAAGGTGTGCTTCTCCCGTTCTTAAACCCGGTGGGCTACGTGCAGGACCCGCTATCACGTCGATCTGCGGGCCGTCGCCAACAGAAATGAGAGGTGTGGCGGTTGATCCAATTATCCGGAGTGACAAAAATATACCCCAACGGTGTGCGTGCTTTAAACGACGTAAGCCTGCGCATCCGGAAAGGGGAGTTTATCTTTTTAGTAGGCCCCAGCGGAGCCGGCAAGACAACACTGATGAAGCTATTGTACCGGGAAGAGTTTCCTACCAAAGGCCAAATAATTTTCGGCGGAAAAAGCCTGGTGCGGATGAGGCCCCGGGAAATCCCATACCTGCGGCGTTCCATCGGCATGATTTTTCAAGATTTTCGCCTCCTGCCGCAGAAAACTGTCTATGAGAATGTAGCCTTTGCCCTGGAAGTCATAGGAGCATCCAAAAGGGAGATTAGAAGGGCTGTGCCCGCTGTGCTTGAGATGGTGGGTCTTTCGGACAAAGCCGGCGTTTTTCCGGCCCATCTCTCCGGTGGAGAACAGCAGCGGGTATGCGTGGCCAGGGCCATTGTAAATAACCCCGTCCTGATCATTGCGGATGAACCCACAGGCAACCTGGACCCGGAAACCTCCTGGGAGTTGATGAAGCTGCTTGATGATATCAACTTGCACGGTACCACAATCATCATGGCTACACACGCCTGGGATATTGTCAATCACATGAAGAAGCGTGTTGTTGAACTGGTTGACGGCAGGATTGTGCGGGACGAGGAAAAAGGAGTCTACCGCCATGAGGCTTAGCACCATCGCTTATTATTTTCGCGAGGCCTTTTACTCCGTCCTGCGCAACAGCTGGCTGTCGGTGGCGTCAATCGGGGTTGTGGCCGTATCATTACTTATTCTCGGAAGTTCCCTGCTGGTGGTCATGAATGCCAACAAGATTGCTGAAAACCTTGAGTCCAGCGTTGAAATAAGTGTTTTTTTGCAAGATGAAACTACGCCTGAAGATATTAAGGAACTGGAGGCCGCGCTAAGGTCTCTACCCGAAGTAGCGGAGTTGAAATTCGTCAGCAAGCAAGAGGCACTTAAAGAAATGCAGGAAAACTTCGGGGAGCAAGGGGATATCCTGGAGGGCCTCGAAGAAAAGAACCCGCTTCCCGACACCTTCCGCATAAAAACCCAAACGGTGGAACAGGTGGTGCCCCTGGCCAGGGAACTGGCGGCCTATCCCCGGGTTGATCAGGTTCGCTACGGTCAGGGTGTGGTGGAAAAACTCCTGGACTTAAGCCGCTGGGTCCGTACCGCCGGGCTGGTAACAATGGTGCTGCTGGCTATAGCAGCGGTTTTCCTGATTGCGACCACCATTCGCCTTTCTGTTTTTGCCCGGCGCAAGGAGATCGGGATCATGAAATTCCTGGGAGCAACCAACTGGTTCGTGCGCTTTCCTTTCTTGCTGGAAGGGATGTTCCTGGGACTGGCCGGAGCCTTGCTTGCGGTGGTGGCCGTTTATTACGGTTACCAGTCTTTAGTTAAAAACATCCAGGTATCTCTACCCTTTATGCAGCTGGTAACCGACCACAGTTTACTTGTGCCCATGCTGGAGGGCCTCCTGGTCCTGGGCCTGGCCCTGGGGGCCTTGGGCAGTTTAATAAGTTTGCGCAAGTTTTTAAACGCTTAGTAAACTGGTTACTAAAACCGGGAGGGATGGATAGCTTTGTTTTCCTGTTTTTTAAAAAAGAGGACAATCATTCTGGGAGTGCTTCTGTCCTTTCTGCTGGGAACGGGGCTGGCCTTTGCTGACGATCTGGATGCAAAGTTGCAGCAGACCAGGCAGTTGCTTAACCAGAAAAGAAAAGAGACGGAACAAGCCAGGGGTGTTGTCAATAATTACGCCAACCAGGTGGCTTCTCTCAACCGGTCAATTGATGAAAGCACGCTGAGAGTCAAGGACCTGGAAAAAAGCCTTTCCAACGCCCGGGAAAACCTGCGCCGTACTGAAGAGGCCTTGCGGGAAACTGAAAAGAAACTCAACAAGAGTACCGAAGATTTGAATAAAAGAATGCGCCACATCTACCAGGCAGGCAGTGTCAGCTATCTGGAGGTCCTTCTGGGAGCAAAGGACTTTAACGATTTTGTAAACCGCTACGAATTGTTGAAGCTGGTTGTGGAACAGGATGTGGAAATTGTTAACGAGGTCAGGGCGGCCCGCGAGAAAATAAATGAGCAGAAACAATCCCTGGAATCCCAGCAACAAAGGTTGCTGGCTATGATCCAGGAACAGAACAGGGTTCGCCAGGAACTGGAGGCCAAACAAAAAGAGAAAAATGAACTGTTGCGTAAGGCAAAGGAAGACATGTGGGATCTTGAAGCCGAAGCAGCGCGGCTGGAAGCCCAGGAGCAGGAAATTTTAAGGGAGATTGCGCGGCAGCGCGCCAAGAGCGACCGTCCCCAGGCCACAGGGGCATTTGCCTGGCCGGTGCCGGGCCATACGAGCATATCTTCCTACTTCGGCAACCGCAAGCATCCCATTTTGGGAACCACAAGGATGCACAACGGCATTGATATACCGGCCCCTACAGGTACACCGGTGGTGGCTGCCCAGGACGGAGTGGTAATTAATGTGGGAACCATGAGCGGGTACGGCAAAGTAGTCATGATCGACCACGGCGGCGGCCTGACCACCCTCTACTCCCACCTGTCTGCCCAGCTGGTCTCGGTGGGCGCTGAGGTCAAGAAAGGCCAAACCATTGGCAAAGTAGGAAGCACGGGACTTTCTACCGGCCCGCACCTGGACTTCTCGGTCAGGGTAAACGGCAACCCGGTCAATCCCATGAATTATTTTTAAGAAAAAGCAAGGGGTTTTGCCAGTTGAGTATTTCCCGGTTATGCTTATTGTAACTTGATTTTACCTGTTATTTGGTTTATACTTGCAGCAGTTAAGAGC
>LFRM01221660.1_pt3 | contig 40829 bp, 45 predicted proteins | sample 618341 | NCBI WGS metagenome assembly LFRM01 (sample SAMN03654438, study PRJNA283298) | anaerobic digester metagenome | isolation source: pool of bioreactors CSTR01a, CSTR02a, and CSTR03a thermophilic anaerobic... | place: Denmark: Kgs. Lyngby | collected 2014-05-21 | reverse complement strand
CTCCCTCAACTCAATTTCTTCCTTATGCAATCTCTCATAAAGTTGTTCTATATGCTGTGTTTCATGACCTTGAATCTTTGAGTTTGCTTCCAAAGAACGCAACTTCTCTATAACGTTTTGATTATTATGACAATACGCTAAAAAACAAGATTGCAAATCAAGCTGCATTTCACCCGGAGTTATACAGGGATTATATTGATTATTAATAAAAGGGATAACTTTTGCTAAGGCTTCACCGGCATTTTTGGCATTATATTTTTTTAATAAATGTGCTCTTATTTGCGCATTATTTGAGGACGGTTCTAACTTTTCTATAGAATCCAATTGCACTAATTTCATTAAATCTTTTATTTCCCTGATTAGCTCCTCCTGTTTTTGTTGATTAGCTTCATAAGCAACCACAATTTTAAAAAGGTCTTTAAATAATCGGTTATTGCCTCTGCTTACCTGCAGATATGTTTTTATATGCTCTAACTTGCTTCTTAACAACCTCACTACTGCTCCCCTCCATAATAAATCGAATAATTAAAATCTGTCTTGCCTATAATCAAGACTCCGCCAACTACCTTTTCTACTCTTTTCAAATTCCTTTTGCTCCCTAAAATTTAGCCTTAAAGCCATGCCCTTACGGAATCTGATCTCACGATCAACTTCATTTATCCGACACAATAATTCCTCAATTTTTTCTAATTCTTTTTGTTTATCATCTAATAAACCTTTAAGATGATGCCATCTTTCCTCAAAATTCGTTTGCAGCCTTTCTCTCTGACCTACATTAAAAACTTTATGACCCAGATTAAACACATCTATTCTATACTTGTCCACAGCTTCACCAAGTTGCTGTTGTTTTTTTAGCAATTTATCATCAAGATGACATAATTTCTCTGTATTAAAACCTTCAAATCTAGAGATTTTCTCCATAGTATTTAATATTTCTCTCACCTTACAATTGTTAAAACTATATTCTAAATAATTTGCCTGTAAATCAATCCACTTTTCTTCAGGTGTACTGTACGGATTATAAAGATAATTTATTTCTCCAACTATTTTTACCATTGCTTCATCTAAATCCTTAACTCCATATTTCGCTAACAACTTTGCTTTAACCGTTGGATTTTGCGTAGAGGTACCCTTAACTAAATCATTCACTTTATCGTTCATTATTTCTTGCATATTTGGATCACTTACATTAACTTTTACGATTTTATATAAACCCCGAAATAATTGTCTATTTCTCATGATCTTTCCCCCAAACCACGTGAAGTGCTTTCTTAACAAATTTGTCCGTTTCCTTCTTTTCCACCAAACTGAAAACATTTTTAAATAATACTTCTTGTTCTTTTAAGGTCGGTAATTGCTTATTTAACCACTCTTTAAATTTTTGTACTAAAGCATTCTTCTTTATCATTACCAACTTCCCCCTAAATACAATTATGTAAAGTTTACAAAGAATAAATAATATTTTACCACAATAACCAATAAATGTAAAACCTAATTATTCTACTTTTTCAATTTTTGACGCAATTTTCTCCACCATTTTTTGAGCAAACTGACTGAAGTGGCAACCTGCAGATAGGCACTGGTATGCCAACTGGGTACCGGAATATAGCCACGGGAATTCACTACATCATCTAACTCCACCAAAACCTTATGCTGCTTTCCCGTAGCAACCGCAAGATATTCCAACTCTACCTTCCTCAGCCCCTCCGGAAGCCCCTCCATTATTGCTTTTATTTCATTATTCTCATGAACCGCTACCCCATTTATCGTCAAAAGAATATCTCCCGCCTTAACGCCAACTTTAGCTAAAGGACTCTTTCTCTGCACATAAAGCAACTTTACTCCATTTGCCGATAGGACAAAGATCGGTTCTCTACACGCTTCACGCTTCTGTCCCAAATAAATAACAAACTCGTGTCCTAATGGACCAAAAAGCGCTGCCGGATAAGCCAAAAAAGGATAATAACCGGCCCCTATTGCTAAAAAGAGTAAAAGCACGCTATAACCGGCAAGCTCCCATGCAGCAATACGGGTCTTTTCACGAGGAGTTGCAGAAAGAGCAATATCCCCATAACCCAAAATAGCAGGTATAGCTATAAGACTATAAACGATCTCCCCTTCCAGAGCAGAGAGCCCCGGTTTAAGCAGCGGCCACCAATCAGGCATACTTACAACACCTTTGATAATTTGTGGATCCGGATAAACACCGGCGAAAAGTAACACCAAGGGCATCGGCCAAAACTTTTGCAAATTATAACCGCCGACAACTCTACCTTCTTTCGTGGCCACATAGATAGGGAGAGCATAAATACTTCCCGTTAAATAAATAAGCAGAGCCTCCAATAAGTGCAATACAGCAACTAAAGCCATCACGTGAGGCACACTAATTATCGGAAAACCAAAAAGCAAGTAACATAAAGAAAGAACTCCGCCGGCATAAGCAAAACACAAAAAACGCTGCTGAATAAGCATAAGAAGCAACGCTGTAAAAAGTAAATAAAATCCTCCGATTTCGTGAACTGAAATACCTATAAAAATTAATAAGCAACTACCAAAAAAACCACCTACAATACCAAAAAAGCTCGTCATAAGCGTAAGACGCCAGGGGGATTCCCCCGGCGTCGCGAATAAATAACGGGTCGCTTTTGTCATTTTTTTATATAATAACGCTACAATAAAAAAGGGAATCCAAAAAATAATATTTCCAAAAGCAGATAAAAAACTTTTTAAGACCAAAGGTAAAAACTCTGAGATCGGAAACATTTTCTCCTTCTCCCCCAAAATGAGTATTAATATTAAACAGCTTAATCATTGCGACCTGAGTTGTTTCTCTAAAACGTCCAAGGCTTTCTTTAATTGTGTATCCTCTTTATCTTCCGCTGTAAGACTTACTTTAATGTCCGGTTCTATTCCTTTCGCCTGAATATCATTTTTATTCGGGGTTAAATATTTTGCAGTAGTCAATTTCAAAGCATCTTTGCCTCTCATCTGAATAAGCACCTGCACTAAAGCTTTACCATAAGTTTTTTCTCCAATCAAAATTCCCGAATTAGTATCTTTAATTGCTCCGGCCAAAACTTCAGAGGCACTGGCACTTCCCTCGTTAATTAACACAACTAAAGGAATCCCTAATTCTTCTGGCTGATTATTATCCATACTTTTCATGCGTCCTTTATTATCCACAATATAAACTACCGGACCCTCAGGTAAAAAAAATCGTGAGATATTGATTGCTGATTCCAAGTCGCCTCCCGGGTTATCCCGCAAATCCAGAATCAGTCCTTCTATTTTTTCCTGCTTTAATTTGTCCAGGTGTTCCACTAAAGCTTCATCAGAATTACTGGCGAAAAGATTAAGTCGCAGATAACCAATTTTATCCGAAAGTACTTCGCTTTCCACGGTGGGAATATCAATTACATCCCGAACTACCGTAAAATCTTTAATACTACCTTCTCTAACTACACTTACCTTCACCGTTGTCCCGGGCTCTCCGCGCATTTTCGCTACTGTTTCATCAACATCCATTTCACTCGCTAAGACATTATTTACCTTATAAATGATATCTCCTTTTTTCAGCCCGGCTCTACTGGCTGGAGTACCCTCGATTACCGAGTACACGACAAATTTATCCTCCTGAACACTAACAAATATACCGATCCCTCCGATAGAACCTTCAATGTGCTGACGAAATTCCTGAAATTCTTCTTGATCCATATATACCGAATAAGGGTCATTCAAGGAATCTACCATACCGCGGACAGCACCTGCCATAAGCTGCTTTATAGGAACATCCTCTAGGTATTGAGTTTTAATGATTGCCATTACCTGCAATAATTTACCGATATTTTGATAATTTGTTGCAAATAATATCCCCACCATTCCTGTAATCAAAAAGCTGAAAATGGTTAAAACAATAAATATATTTCTTAGGGTTTTATTTTTTACAAACAAGCTCTTTCACCTCTACTAGTCGAAAATCGTATGGCATCATCTACATTTATATGTATTCCCATATTATAATAATAATCATGAGAATACAAGAAAAAAAGCAAGGGATAATTTTTCATTAACTTTAAAACTTTCCCTTGCTTTTTTGTTTCTTAAGCATGAGGAAGGGTGGCATGGGGACGTTTCTCCTGCCACATTTCCCCATGCCACCCGCCACCGCTACCTCTACTCATAATTATTTAGGCGTAACATAATTCAGTGGATTTTGAGGTTCCCCGTTAACACGAATAATAAAGTCAAGGTGTGGTCCTGTACTCCACCCGGTACTACCAACTTTGCCGATAGGATCACCTTTCAAGACAAAATCACCTACTTTAACTAAATAGGCACTCAAGTGAGAATACTGCGTGGAAATGCCCCCACCATGATCAAGAATAATAGCCTGCCCGTAACCCCCATTATTTCCTACAAAAATAACCTTGCCGTTTTCCGAAGCCAAAACATTTGTCCCTGTGGGAGCTGGTATATCTATCGCTGCATGAAAGCTTTTGGTTTTAAAAATCGGATGAACTCTCGGTCCAAAAGGAGAAGAAATCCTGCTAAATCCGGGTAAAGGCCAGCCCATTTTTCCTGAACCCATATATGCTACCTGATGTTTTGCCTGCCATTCCCTGATAAATCTATCTAAACTCTTCCGAACTTCATCCAATTCCTTTATGGAACGTTCATATTCATCTTTTTGTTGCTGAATAGACCTTAACAAATTATCTTTTTGCCGGGACTGCAACTCCATTTGGCGCTGCTTATTTTCCTTTTGCGATCGGAGATTTTTAAAACGATAGGACTTCTCCTGGAGGTCAGCTTCCTTTTCTAGGAAACTCTTTCTTAGCTGTTCTAATTCCTTAAGCTTCTGCACATCATTCTCAGCAATTTTGAGCATAAAATCAAACCTAGTCAGAAAATCCGTAAAACTAGTTGCGTCCAAAACCACACTTAAAAAACTAATCTGACCTTGTTGATAAATCTCCTTCAACCGATTGTTAAAATACCCTGTCCTTTCATCTATTAAAGCAACAGTTTTTTCCACATCCTTCTTAGCTTTCTCCAATAGCTTTTCTACCTGCTCTATTTGGACTGAAAGGTTTTGCACATCTTGATCTAAAACATTAAGCTCATTTTCCAATTGCCGAATCTGTCCCAAAACCTGACGCTCTTCTTTTTGCTTTTGTTCATACAACTTTTCAAACTTCTCAATAGCTTCGTTAATTTCTTGCAATTCTTCCATCTTTTTATCTATCTCTGCATCTGACGTAGCCAAAAGAGGCTGTGCTAAAAGAATCAACAAAACTGCCGCTCCCCAAATCAAAAAATTACAGTGGCCATATTTTTTCACCAAGCGCACCCCCTTTCCCTGCTTAACCCTTCTTCTTTTCCTTATACTTTCAAAAAGCGTCGCAGACTAATAGCACTACCTACAGCACCTAAAAAAGTTCCGATAAAAAGAAGCCATTTATAAACATGAACAATAATACTTAGATCATTTAAGATTGGTAAAAAGTTTACGGTCAAGATAACATTGTGGACAAGTCTGGAATAAAAGAAGTGTAAAGAAAGTACAGCTAATACTGCCCCTACAAAACCAACAATCAACCCTTCCAGAAAAAAGGGCCAACGAATATACCAATCAGTGGCACCCACTAATTTCATTATGCCAATCTCCCGCCGCCGCGCAAAAACTGTAAGCCTAATACTAGTTGCAATTAAAAATACCGCTGCCAAACCAATTACCAAGACAACAACAACGCCCACTGTCCTCAGCCAATTAGTTAGAGCAAGCAATTTTTCCACTACGCCCTGACCATAACGAACATTCTCTACCTCAGGGATTTTTTCAACCTCCATAGCAATCCGCGGAACATCATCCGCTATCTTTGCCTTAACACGATACATATCCGGAAGTGGATTGTTTCCCCCTAAAGCCTCTAAAATATTGGTGTCTTCATCAAAACGTTCCTGTAAATTTTTCAGCCCTTCCTCCTTAGAAATAAAAGTAACCTGCGCAACCCCACCAATAGCTTCAAATTTTCGTTTTAAATTAAGCGCATCTTCCCTAGTTATTTCCGAGCGAAGATAAGCATTAATCTCCAACTCAGATTCCATCACACTCGCCATATGCTCTGAATTCAGAACCAATAACCAAGCACAACCTAAAATAAGCAAAGACACTGCTACCGTAGCTATAGCTGCCAGACACATTACTTTATTTCTTTTCATAGAACGAAAAGCATCTCTAAACGCATACTCCAAACTACTGAGTCTCAATTAATATCCGCCCCTTTCCTCGTCGCGAACAATGCGACCATTAGCAAGGGCTATAACACGTTTCTGTAATCTGTTAACACTTTCTCGGTCATGTGTAGCCACAATTACCGTAGTACCCCTTTTATTAATCGCCTGTAAAATATTCATTACTTCCCAAGAAGTATCCGGGTCTAAATTTCCAGTAGGTTCATCAGCAATAATCATCAGAGGATTATTCACAATAGCCCGGGCTATACAGATTCGCTGCTGCTGACCACCGGAAAGCTGATGAGGATAAGCATTAATTTTATCTTGTAAACCCACCATTTCCAAAACAGCCGGCACTTTTTCCTTGACCTCGTTCCGGGGAAACTCCATTGCTTCCATCGCAAAGGCTACATTTTCATAAACAGTTCTATCCATCAATAAACGGAAATCCTGAAAAATAAAGCCGATTTTTCGGCGATAATAAGGGATTTCTCTTTTTCTTAATCTCAAAAGGCTTTTTCCGTTAACCATAATTTGTCCTTCTGTAGGCAGCTCTTCCCTAATTAATAACCGTGTCAGAGTAGACTTGCCTGCTCCACTGGGACCTACTAAAAAAACGAATTCTCCTCTTTTTATATGTAAACTGATATTTTTCAGGGCTTGTACTGTAACTTCACCTTTATATGTTTTAGAAACATTAAAAATCTGAATCATTCTACCACCCCAACTGCCATACTTTTCTAGACTTTAATATACAAAAAAAGTTCCAATTCTCCACAACATACTTTTATTTCGACAATAAAAAAAGAATCCCTGCAAAATCACAGTAGATTCTCCCCCTGCAAAAATTTACCTCCCTGCAGAAACACACCTTCTCCTTCGCGGAAAAGACGATGTGGCAGGGGGACGTGGCATGGGGACGTTTCTCCTGCCACATTTTTATGAAACAAACTTAGAATTTGAGAATGTGGCAGGAGAAACGTCCCCATGCCACACACAGTGTCTTTCCATTCTATTTTTTCTTTATCACCTTATAAACTGCTTCCTTAATTTCTTTTACCGTAAGCCCATACTTCTCCAATAATTCATCAGGTTCACCGGACTCACCGAAGGTATCTTTAACTCCAACTCGCACCAAAGGTACCGGTGCATTTTCTACCAAAACTTCAGCTACCGCACTGCCCAAACCGCCAATAATACTATGCTCTTCCGCAGTCACAATAGCTCCCGTTTCCTTAGCTGCTCGGATAATCGCCTCTTCATCCAGCGGTTTTATTGTCGCCATGTTGATTACACGCACCGAAATCCCTTCACCGGCTAATTCCTCAGCAGCCTGCAAGCTTTCCTTAACCATAATCCCACAGGCGAAAATAGTAACATCTTGTCCATCGCGAAGTTGAGAAGCTTTGCCAATCTTAAACTCATGCTCCTCACCATAAATCACCGGTACTGCCGAACGTCCTAAGCGAATATATACCGGCCCTTCATATTGAACAGCAGCCATAACTGCTTTCTCAGCTTCTATCCCGTCTGCCGGAGCGATTACTGTCATATTAGGCAAAGAACGCATAATCGATATATCAACTATCGCCTGATGTGTAGCACCGTCTCCCCCTACCGTTAAACCGGCATGACTGGCAGCAATCTTCACATTTAGATTGGGGTAAGCAATAGAATTGCGAATCTGTTCAAAGGCTCGTCCTGTAGCAAAAATCGCAAAAGTACTGGCAAAGACAATTTTACCGGAAGCCGCTAAACCCGCCGCCGTACCCATTAGATTTTGCTCAGCGATACCCATATTAAAAAACCGTTCCGGATAATGCTTACAAAACTCATAAGACTTTGTAGACTTAGCTAAATCAGCATCCAATACTACTATATCAGGATATTCAGCACCTAATTTAGCCAAAGCCTTGCCGTAACCTTCCCGTGTTGCCATCTTTTCCATAATCATCATCCCCTCTCCTAACAAAGCTCCGCTAAAGCTTTTTCTGACTGTTCCCGGGTAGGAGCATTACCATGCCAATCCAATTGATTTTCCATAAAAGAAACACCTTTTCCTTTGACCGTATCGGCGATAATTATAGCCGGTTTATCTACAACCTTTTTAGCCGTTTCTATAGCCACCGCAATTTCACTAAAGGAATGACCGTCAATCCTCTGCACATGCCAACCAAAGGCTCTAAATTTATCCTCCAGCGGCTCCGGTGACATAACTTCAGTAATAGGTCCGTCAATCTGTAAGCCATTATGATCTAAAAAAACAATCATATTATCCAACTTATAATGGGCTGCAGCCATCGCCGCTTCCCAAACTTGTCCCTCTTCTACTTCACCATCACCCAAAAGGACAAAAACACGATAATCTTTCTTGTCCAATTTCCCGGCTAACGCCATGCCCACAGCCGTAGAAATACCTTGTCCCAGCGAACCGGTAGACATATCCACACCGGGCACCTTATTCATATCCGGATGGCCTTGTAAAGGAGCATTGATTTTTCTTACCTGTAAAAGTTGCTCCCGCGGAAAGAACCCCCTACCGGCTAAAGCTGCATATAATACAGGGGCTGCATGACCTTTACTCAAAACGAAACGATCTCTGTCTGACCAGGAAGGATTTTGCGGATCAACCTGCATTTCCTCAAAGTAGAGATAGGTCACAATTTCCGTAGCTGAAAGAGAGCCACCGGGATGTCCGGACCCGGCCTCGGCTAACATCGTCACAATATCCCGTCGTAATTGTTTTGCCTGTTCCTCCAATTTGTGTTGATCAATTGTTTTTTCCATCTATAATTTTCCTCCTAACGTTTCTCACCATTTTCCTGATATTCAATTACGTGTATTAGCCTTGATCTATTTTTCACACTGCCTTTGAGCAGCCAGCATACGTAAATAAGCGTCAATAAAAGGATCTATTTCTCCATCCATGACACTGTTTACATTACCTATTTCCACATCTGTTCGATGATCTTTGACCATACTATACGGATGAAACACATATGACCGAATCTGACTTCCCCAACCAATTTCCTGCTGGTCACCTCGCAAATCTGCCAGCTCTTTTTCCTGTTCCTGTCGTTTCAACTCCAAAAGCTTAGCTTTAAGGATTTTTTCACAGGAAAGTCTATTGGCAATCTGCGACCGTTCGTTCTGACACTGCACTACAATTCCCGTGGGTCGGTGCGTCATTCTTACCGCAGAATCAGTTTTATTGACATGTTGTCCACCTGCGCCACTAGAACGGTAGGTATCAACCTTTATTTCGTCCCAGTTGAGAACAATTCCTTCCGAATCATCATCACTCACTTCCGGAAGAACATCTACCGCCGAAAAAGAAGTATGCCGACGTCCCGAAGCATCAAAGGGGGAAATTCGCACCAAACGATGTACCCCTTTTTCAGCCTTCAACATCCCATAAGCATTATCTCCTTTAATCAGTAGAGTAGCACTTTTCACTCCGGCTTCTTCACCGGCAAGAAAATCCAGGGTTTCTAAGCCAAACCCCTTTTGCTCAGCCCATCTGGTGTACATACGCATCAGCATCATTGTCCAATCCTGAGACTCCGTACCCCCGGCGCCTGCATGTAAAGATAAAATCGCATTATTATGATCATATTTGTCTTGAAAAAGAAGCTGTAACTCCATTTCCTCAAGGTCTTTAACTACTTGCTTTAAAGCTTGCTCTGCTTCAACTAAATATTCCTCTTCCGCCTGACCAAGCTCATAAAGTACCTCTACATCCTCTAAATTCTTTTGTAGTTTAATATAATCCTGCAGCTTGTTTTTTAAAACCGTCACCCTCTGCGCTACCTTTTGCGCCTCTTGTGGGTCATCCCAAAAACCGGGAGCAGACATTTTTTCTTCCAGTTCCTTAATCTTTTCTTCTTGAGCAGCGACGTCAAAGAGACCTCCCTAATTCAATACATCTATCCTTAAGCCCCTTCAATTCCCGCTCCCAATCTCGATTCAAATCTACAATCATTCTCTTCCCCCTAATCTTTACCACAACATTTTTTATATTTTTTCCCACTGCCACAAGGACAAAGGTCATTTCTACCTACTTTCTCCACTCGTCTGGGCTGTTTTTTAACCTCGCCCCCCTCTGCACGGTTTTCTACCAAATCCTGACGCTCTTTTGGTCTTTCCATTACCGATACATGATAAATATATCTGACAATATCTTCCTGAATTTCCTCCACCATCATATTGAACATATCATAAGCTTCATATTTATACTCCACCAATGGATCTCTCTGCCCATATGCTCTGAGCCCAATGCCCTGTCGTAACTGATCCATAGCATCAAGGTGCCCCATCCATTTTTCATCAACAACACGTAATGTGACCAGGCGCTCCAATTCGCGCATATTCTCCGGACCAAGCTCTTTTTCTCTCTCCTCATAACCGGCATATGCTTTTTCCAAAAGAAGGTCACGAACCTCCTCTTCGCTCATTTTAGCCAGTTCTTCCGGATTAAGCTTAAATTTAGGTAAGAAAAGTCGCTGTGCTTGCTCCACAAGACTTTTTAAATCCCATTCCTCCGGATAAATACTACCTCCCGTATAAGCATCTATTGTTCTTGTTACCACCCGCTTAATCATTTCAGAGATATTTTCCTTCAAGTCTTCTCCCATCAGCACACTACGGCGTTGCTGATAAATCACTTCTCTCTGCATGTTCATTACATCATCATATTCAAGTACATTTTTCCGAATATCAAAGTTGCGGGATTCTACTCTGCGCTGCGCATTTTCAATCGCCCTGGTAATCATATTATTCTCTATCGGCATACTGTCATCCATGCCTAGTTTATCCATTAAGCCCATAATATTCTCGGCCCCAAATAGGCGCATCAAATCATCTTCCAAAGAAATGAAAAACTGACTGGAGCCCGGGTCGCCCTGACGTCCCGCACGACCTCTGAGCTGATTATCAATACGGCGACTCTCATGCCGCTCCGTGCCAATAATATGCAAACCACCCAGAGCTACAACCTCATTATGCTCCTGTTCTGTTTCCTTCTTTTTTTCTTCTAAAAGTTGATTATAGACTTCTCTTGCTTGCAAAACCTCTTCGTCATCAACCTGACTAATACTGGCGGCCTCTTCAATCAAAGCCGAAGCATAACCCCGCTTCAACATCTCTTGCCGCGCCATAAAAGCAGGGTTGCCCCCCAGAATAATGTCCGTACCACGACCGGCCATGTTTGTGGAGACAGTCACTGCACCTTTTCTTCCTGCCTGAGCAACAATTTGCGCTTCCAAATCATGATACTTCGCATTTAAAACTTGATGGGGAATACCCCTTTGCCGCAAGAGCTTGCTCAATAATTCGGAGTTTTCTATTGAGATGGTACCTACTAAAACAGGCTGCCCTTTTTCATGCCGTTGAGCAATTTGCTCAACGACCGCATTAAATTTACCCTTTTGTGTCCTGTAAATCATATCCGGCAAGTCCACACGAATTAAAGGCTTATTCGTGGGAATAACCGTCACATCCAATTTATAAATCTTTCTGAATTCCTCTTCTTCGGTTACCGCTGTACCTGTCATTCCTGACAATTTCTCATACATCCGGAAATAATTCTGGAAGGTTATCGTTGCTAAAGTCTGAGATTCTTTCTCAATGGTAACTCCTTCCTTCGCCTCAATCATCTGATGCAGCCCCTCACTGTACCGACGACCATACATCAAGCGTCCGGTAAATTCATCTACAATAATAATCTGTCCGTCTTTCACCACATAATCCACGTCCCGCTTCATCAAGGCATGAGCATGGAGCGCCTGATTAACATGATGACTCATCTCAATATTCTCCGGATCATAAAGGTTTTCAATTCCCAGCATTTGTTCAACCTTATCAATACCTTGTTCGGTCAATGTAACAGACTTGGCCTTTTCGTCAACATTATAATCTACTTCTCTTTTTAAACGCGGAATAATCTGCGCAACTTGCCGATACAAATCTTTCGGCTTATCACCTGCTCCCGAAATAATTAACGGAGTACGTGCTTCATCAATCAAAATACTGTCAACTTCGTCTACAATCGCATAATGAAGTTCTCTCTGCACCAGATGTTCTGGATGGGAAACCATATTATCACGCAAATAGTCAAAACCGAATTCATTATTCGTACCATAGGTTATGTCTGCAGCATATGCCGCTTTCCTTGCGGCAAAATCTAAGCCATGCACGATTAAACCTACGGATAAACCCAAAAATTTATAAATTTGGCCCATCCATTCACTATCACGTTTAGCCAAATAATCATTGACCGTAACAATATGCACACCTTTACCCGAAAGCGCATTAAGATAAGCCGGTAAAGTGGCCACCAAAGTCTTCCCTTCACCGGTTTTCATCTCCGCAATATTCCCCTTGTGGAGAACCATACCACCGATCAACTGTACATCAAAATGGCGCAAGCCTAAAACACGTCTGGAAGCCTCACGTACCACCGCAAAAGCCTCACAGAGCAAATCATCAACTGTTTCCCCCGCAGCCAACCGTTCTTTAAACTCTAGAGTTTTAGCTTTTAACTGCTGATCACTTAAAGCCTTAATCTCCGGCTCTAAAGCATTAATCTCCTCTACCTTTTTACTTAAACGCTTTATTTCTTTAGCATTTATATCTAAAAGGTTTTTCAAAAACTCCCATGCCATCTGCCAACACCTGCTTTCTAAAACCTTCAAATAAATGGCAAAACTTTCTCATCTTCTCATTTTAACATCTTCTTTAATATTGTGCAATTAGTCTCAGCAATGATAACGTTCAAAGAATCGACGAGCTTTACTTGCACAGTTATTTCGTTCGGCTGATTAACAACCTTTTCCGAGACAACTGCCGTCAAACGATTTTCATCCTCAAACTTGGTTTCCAGGGGTTTATCATTTACATAGATTTGACTGGCAGGGGTAAAATTCTTGCCGCTTGCTTCCAGAATCCATGGTGAGGATTCCCCCTTGTCTCCTTCTCGTACATAGGCAGATTTTAACTCCATTTTTTCCTTACCTAAAAAATACCCCTCCTGCTTAATCGACGGCATTTTTCCCTGATAAAGATAACTCTTTCCAAAAAGAAGATCATACTGTAATAATTGATAATCCTCTAAAAGACTGCTATCTATCCCTGCATGCCAATAATATGAACGGCTGGGCAATTCGGGGAAGCTTTGCGATAAAGCATATAAATAATCAGTATAAAAAGAACCTTGCAATCCTGTTTGATGTAAAAGATAAGGTGTAATAAAGGGAGTGGTAAGTTTTAAATCTTTCCCCAGATCCGGCAAATAATTACTCCAAATCACCAACGGAACAGTATGCATCTTTTTATATTTCTCATAGCTACTTAAATCACCATCAAAATAACCGGTCTCCCGATAAACTTGATAATCCTCACCTAAAGCCGGCAAATGGTCACCGAAAAACACAATAATCGTCGGTCTGTCACTTTGAGCAAAATACTCTACCAGCATCTGTAAGGATTGATCAGAATCAGCCACACCTTGCGCATAAATCTCCAAAATCCTTTTCGCCTCAGCAGAGATGTCACCTTCAACCTTAATCTGTTCCTGCTCATAACCTACAACATAAGGTCCATGATTCTGCATCGTTACCGCAAAAACAAAGAGGGGTTTGTTTTCTTGCTCTGCTTTTTGCGACTCCTCAATAATCAATCGAGAAACCTCTTGGTCACTAATATAATAACGTTTTAACTCAGGCTCAACAAAGAATTCACTACTGATAAATTTGTGAAAACCTAAATGATGATAAACCTCATCTCTCCGATAAAACCAATTATGATAAGAATGAATTGCTGTTGATGTATAACCCTGATTAGCTAAAATGCTGGCTAAAGATTCCAGTGGTCTACGAACATGCTGAGAATAGGCAACTGACCCTCCCGGCAGAAAACTCGTCGAATGTCCTGTAAGAGCCTCGAATTCAGTATTAACCGTAGCGCCTCCATATACCGGGACTAACAGCGAACCCACAGCATTTTTCTTCTGTAAAGAACGAACAAAAGGCAAAGGATCTTGATTAAAGGTTACCCCCGGTAAAAGCGTAGGATCCCAAAAAGCTTCATTCATAATCATAATGATATTAGGTTTAACCGTATTTGGTTTATCGACCGAAGAACCATCTGCCGGGACACTGTCTATAGACCCATATTTTTCAACAAGAGCGGTAATGCTCTCCTCCCAATAATTAGACGGCTGCTCAATAGAAAGCCATTGTATATTACTCAAAAAAGCTAAATACAAACCATTCATCGAGTTATTCAATTTTTGATCCCAAGTAATACATTTAAGATCTAAAGCTTGCTTAAGCGGAAGCGGTTTGTTGGCATATACGGAACTAATCATGACCACTGCAAGGATAAACAAAAGCACTCTAAATTTCATACTATGACCACTAAGTTTTTGCTCAGAAGGCACATAGCGAAATAAGACCACGCCCAACACAACAAGCCCCACAAAAAAAACGATCAACTTAAAATTAATAAAATCGGAAAAATAATAAATAATATTTGTAGTTTCTTTCCCTAAAACAAAATCCCACGGCAATAACGGCTCCCCCAAAAATTTCTGTTTCGTATTGCTAATCAAAGCAAAGAGCAAAGAAATAGCTAATAAAACAAAAAAGGAGAGCTTAATACGGTTAGTTAAAGCCAGTAAAATAACCAAGAAACTCCACACCAGCAAATAGCTGACGAAAAATTCCGCCGGCTGAAGAAATGGCCATTCTAATACAGAAGAAATACTGCCCCGTTGTACTAATTCCGTAATGAACAACAAAGCAAGTGGTAACAGGATAAACTTTAAAATATATAGATATAACTTCCTTCCTGTCATCTATTTAAACCCCCGCTTAGTTAAGTCTAAAAACACATTAGGCACTTTTTCTTAATCGTTTTTCAGTTTATCCTCTTGCTATTTCTTTGTCAAATGTTAAAAGACGGGAGAACTGACTCCCGTCTTCTATTTACCTTGTTTTTTATGTAATTTGCAGCTATTTTACATTATTTGGAAGTTTTATACTTCCCTTTCAATCACTCCATAATTACCATCATTACGACGATAAACCACATTTACCTCTTCTGTATCCGCATTAGTAAAAACGAAAAAGCTGTGTCCGAGAAGATTCATCTGCATAATCGCTTCTTCAACCGACATGGGCTTCATGGCAAATCGCTTGGTACGTACCAAACGCGGTCCCTCATCTTCTTCCCATGTTTTCTCTACAGAATTTGCTGCTATATCTTTAATGCTAAGACCTTTGTTTTGTCTGCTTAAGCGTGTCTTATACTTTTCCATCTGTTTTTCTAACTTATCTAGGACTTGATCCACAGAAGAATACATATCAAATGATTCTTCTTCGCCTCTTAAGATAAAACCATTCAAAGGAATTGTTACTTCCACACGGTGACGATCCTTCTCAACCGACAAGGTAACAGTAGCTTCTGGAGGATTATCAAAATACTTATCTAACTTACCTATTTTCTTCTCCAAATGCTCCTTTAAGGCATTAGTCACTTGAATATTTTTACCTCTAAATTGAATCTTCATTTCCTTCCTCCTCTCTATCTTTAAGATCTATACTTAATATTTGTCTAGTAATTATTCTACCCCCTTTTAATAAAATCCTGCAGGAAATATAGAAAACAAAAACCCCGGTATTTAATACCGGGGAATTTCTCTCTGTTATTCTTTTTAAGCCTTGCAAACATTGGCAGCTTGCAGACCCTTCGGGCCTTCAACAATTTCAAACTCTACAACATCGCCTTCATAGAGTGTTTTAAAGCCTTCCTCCTGAATTGCAGAGAAGTGTACAAATACGTCATTCCCGTCTTCCCTTTCGATAAACCCGTAGCCTTTTTCTTTGTTGAACCATTTTACTTTTCCTTGCATTAAAAACATTCCTCCTAAAAATGTATCTGAGCAGAAATAATCCCGCTCAGATTATTGTAACACCACTTTCTGGCGAAGTCAAACAAAAGCAAGCTATATAAACAAATGTTTTATAATATCCAGATTTATGTGACGAGGGGGGCATCGTGGCAGGGGGACGTTTCCTTTGCCACATTCTAACAAAAATCCACTCTAAATTTATAAGAGAAACGTTCCTGCAAAATGTTACCTCCAGAACGACTTTATGACCATTATTCAAAAGAGCGAGGGAAGACGCAGCGGTGAGGGCAGCTACCCAAAGTGGGGATGGGGAGCCCCACATAGTCATGCATAGCCCGAACCCAAGGATGAGTGAGCTCGATTCCTTTCAGTCATACGGAGTCTGGAGGTTACATTTGGCTAAAACGTGACCCAACTACTAAAATGTGGCAGACGAAACGTCCCCCTGCCACAACCGTCGCCCTGCCACAACGTTCCCCTGCCACAAATGGCTCACAATATTTTACTGAGGAATGTTTTCGTTCGATCATGCTGTGCATTTTGAAAAATATTTTCCGGACTACCTTCCTCGATAATCTGTCCTTCATCCATAAATAAAACCCTATCCCCCACTTCCCTGGCAAAACCCATTTCATGGGTTACCACTACCATGGTGATCCCTTCCTTGGGCAAATCCTTCATCACCGCTAAAACCTCTCCTACCATCTCAGGATCTAAAGCCGAAGTCGGTTCATCAAATAGCATCACCCGCGGTTGCATCGCCAATGCACGGGCAATGGCCACCCTTTGCTGCTGACCGCCCGAAAGTGAATCAGGATAGACTTGAGCTTTTTCAGCTAAACCGATTTTTTCCAGCAAACCATAAGCTCTTTCCTCTGCTTCCGCACGGGACAAACCTCTTACTTTCTGCGGCGCCAGAGTAATATTCTCTAAAACCGTTTTATGCGGAAAAAGATTAAAATGTTGAAAAACCATGCCCACCTCAGCACGCAATTTGTTAATATCCGTTTGCGGGTCGGTTACCGAAACGTTATTGATTACTATTTCCCCCGAAGTAGGCACTTCCAAAAGGTTCAAACAACGCAAAAATGTACTTTTCCCGGAACCGGACGGACCGATAACTACCACAACTTCTTTTTCTTCAATCCTCGTAGTAATCCCTCGCAATACCTGTAGCTTACCAAAGGATTTATATAAATCAGTTACTTCGATCACTAACAGCCAGCCTCCTTTCTGCATAAGCTACCAATTGGGAAATACTTAAGGTCATCGCTAAATATATCAATAATATACCAAGGTAGACCGGGAAAGGAGCATAGGTAACTGCAATAAACAATTGTCCTTTGCGCGTAAGCTCTTCTACCCCAATTACCGATAACAAAGAAGTATCTTTCAACATCGCAATAAATTCATTGCCTAAAGGAGGAATTACCCTTTTTATCGCTTGCGGTAAAATAATATAACGCATTGTCTGAGCCTGCGTCATACCTAAAGAACGGGCTGCTTCCGTCTGACCACGTGCAATTGATTGAATTCCGGCTCTGACTATTTCCGCCACATAAGCCCCGGAGTTAAGTCCACAAGCGGCAATTCCCGCCACATAGACATTAATCGGCATCTGGTTCCCGGTTAAGATATGCAAAAGATTAGGTAAACCTATATAAATAATCAAAATCTGTACTAATAAAGGAGTACCGCGAATACAATCGATATAAACTCTAGCAAAACCTCTTAAAATAATATTACCGGAGATACGGGCCATACCCATAAATACCCCAATAATTACCCCCAAAGATACCGCGATAGCCGTTATCCAAATCGTATAAACAGCTCCCGTAAACAGATATGGCAGAGCTTTGATGAACATTTCCTGAAAATCAATGATAACGCATCACCCCACTATTCCAGAAATATTGCCGCCAAAAAACATAATTACGGCGTAACTAAAGACGTTACGCCGTTAATTATTCTTCACTTAAAACCTAATCCCTGCCCAACTGCCTGAAATAATTAGCTAAAGCAAAATTACTTAGGCCAAGCATTTTCAGGAAGATTGTATTTTTCTAAGAGCTCAGCATAGGTACCGTTTTCCATCACAGTCTGTAAACCGGAATTAAGCTTTTCCAGCAACTCGGTTTTCCCTTTAGCTACAGCGAAACCATACTGTTCACTATCTAAAGGTTCACCCACAATTTTAATCTCATGATGACCTTTATTAATAAATTCCTGAGTTACCGGCAAGTCATTAATCACAGCATCGGCTGTCCCTTTTGTTAATTCAGCCATCAAAACATCGATAGTATCATAAGTAAGCACCTTTTTAACAATACCTTCATCTTTTAAGGCATTCGCTTTCTTAGCACCTGTTGTTCCAATTTGTACGGCCACCGTTTTCCCCTGTAAATCTTCTACAGAATTAATTTCTTCATTATTAACAGCTACAGCCAAAGCCAATCCGGAATTAACATAAGGTGCAGTAAAATCAACCTGCTTGCTTCTCTCCTCATCAATGGTCATTCCGGAAGCAACAATATCAATAGTCCCGCCTTGTAAAGCCGGAATCAGAGCGTCAAAGCCCATACCCTGAATCTCAACTTCAAAACCACTTACTTCAGCAATTGCTTTAATCAAATCAATATCAAAGCCGGTAATTTCATCTGTTTCTATATCCTTGTACTCAAAAGGAGCAAAAGTTGGTTCGGTACCCACCTTATAAACAACAGGCTTCTCCGCTTCATTTCCCTCGTTGTTACTTTGTTCACTGTTGCCACAAGCAACCACTGTCAACATTAAACCCAACACCAATAATACCGCTAAAGCTATCTGCCCCAGCTTACTTCTTCTGTTCATTCCATTACCTCCCTAAACATCTCTTGTATATTTATTAATATTTACTAATAAAAATATTATACATGCACACAAATATTTAAGCAATAGGCAGTCAAACTACAAAAATATAAATTATTATACAACTCGTCCATACCAGAAGTACAAAATTTTTCCTCTTCACGAACAATTTACGTAAAAAAACCATCCTTTTTTTCCGCAAAAATCTGTGGATAATGTGAGTAACTCTGTTAACAACTCACATCTAAGCATATATTCATGTGGATATTTTTATACCAAAAAAGTTTTTTTACTAATATTTTCTGTTATTTCTCTTGACAAAAAAATAAATGTCTTCTTTAGAGAAAAACACCACTTTTTAAATTTTTTTAATGACAATTAAATTTAAAAAGTTGACCACAAAAAAAAGGACCAAATCTTAAAGATTTAATCCTTACTTAGAATAATCTATAAAAACACCTTCATCAACAATAGGGTCCGATTGATATGCTTTATCGACTTTCTTTTGATTTTGCAGAATTTGCAACTGTTCTTGAGTTTGTTGCATTTTTTGCCGTAAAGCCTTCTCATTTTCCTGGTCAAACTCTTTAATTGCTGTGAGGATTCGGCCTAATTTGTCTAAGGCGGCAGATAATGCTTCTACGCCCGGTCCGGATAACTCATTTTTAATTTTACTCATGTTAAATTCATCAATTTCTAAAGCTTCTTTTATTTCTTCTTTAAGAGAAGCAAGCCCTTCATTCATCTTACTTAAGAGAACAATAAGCTCCTGGCGTTGATCTATTAACTTTAAAAGCTTATCTATGTCTACCTCTTCCTGTGCTAAAACAGCCTGCTGTTCTTTAGCCAATTCCAACATTTTTTCATAAGAAGGCACCTGTTCTTCATAACCTTCTGCCATACGTTTAAACACAAGGTTTAAAATATTACCCTTCAAGACCCCCACCACCTACGACAATTTTTCTGGATTCCCTGGCTTTTGCCGCTACCTCAGCCCATGTCTGCCGGAGTTCTGTTAAAAATTCCAAAACTTCATCTAGCGGTGCCTCATCTTTTTTCAAATTAGCTTCTACTAATTGTCTATATAAATAATCATATAAAGAATAAAGATTGGAAGAAAATTCATAATCCATATTTAAAGAAGTCATTAATTCTACCAGGATATCCTCGGCCTTTGTTAAATAACGATGACTCTCTTCAATATTATTATTCGCTAACGCCTTTTTGGCTAACTTACAAAAACGAATCGCCCCATCAAAAAGCATTAATAAAAGCTTATCGGGTGGTGCAGTAAACACCTGTTGTTGTTGGTATTGCTGAAATTGATATGGATTAGACATCGTCAATTTTTCTCAACACCTTTCTCTTTTTAAACTGAAATTAAACTGAAATTCTTTTTCTTTAATTTATTTTAACTTCTAAAACAACCTCTAACTTCTAAAACAGCCTTTAACTTTAAAAGCCGCCTCCTCCAAACTGTTGAGCCAACCAGGCACTCTGCTGATTCATTTGATTAAGCGCTTTTTCCATCGCCATAAACTGATTCCAATACTGGGTCTCTCTCTTCATCAGATATTGATTAAGTGTATCTATACGGTTATTAAGGCGCTTAATATCACGTTCTATATTACTGATACTGCCATAATCTGAGACAAAATCAATCAGCATTGTAGAACTGACATTACGATATAGTTCCGTATCATTACCGGTTCCTGCCCGATTAATCACATCCTTCATCGCGGCGATTGCATTATCATATAAACGAGTTATCAAGCCACTCTGACTTCTCTTCTCCTTAAGCTCCTCTGCCGTCAATTGGCTTTCAGACTTCAACGCTAAACTACGATCCGGTGTTTTAAATAAAAGTTCCATGACACTATCAGCATCTTTTTCAATCGCCTGCGTTAGTTTCACAGAATCGATAACTAATTTACCACCCCGCGAACCACTGGCATAACCCTCAGTACTTATTCCTATATTAGTTAAATGATTATATTTTCCGGTTACACCAGCTACTGCTTCATATAATCCTTCACGCATGGAGCGCAACATTTTTTCTAATAACATATCATTCTTCAGCAACCCACTCTTCGCTTTTTCTTCCCACATTTCAATCTGCTTCTCGCTCATCTCTTCCCGTTGCTCATCTGTTAGGGGCTTATAATCGCTATAGCGTTTGGCACTTAATTCCGCATTGAGCTTATCGATCATCTCATTATATTGCTCCACAAAAGCTGTAACCTTTTCATAAATCCCGCTAACATTAGTATCTACCTTAATCGTAGTTGTCCCTGTTTCCTTCAAGGTTATCGTCAAATTATTAACTAAAACTGTATTGGTACTTTGGGTTATCCCTTTCGCTGCACCAAAATCAATGAGCGCGTCCTCCCCGGCATAAGTCGTGTTATCAAGCAAGTCCTGAGAAACACCCTCTGCATCCACATATTGTAGTTTTAATTTATTTTCGCTGCCGGTAATAAATTTGCCGCCACTGGTAAGGGTGCTGTTATCAATAATCGAAATGGTACTATTAGCCCCTGTCTGAATTGTCTGTAGGAAAAAGCGATCCAAATTATAATCATAAACAGCCTTGACTCCAATATCAGCCTGGTTGATTTCATTAACGATATCATGTATGGAAACAAATTCTAAATTAGTCTTATTAATATTTACAGAACCTTGATCTGTAGTAATCGTAAAATCAAGTGTATCATCAGCTGATAATCCAAACTGCTCCACCAAATTATCTATACGCTCACCTACGGAGATAGTCTCACTGCTGGCAGCGGACCAATTACTAGCCAGTCGAATCACCTTTAAATCATATGTACCTTGCACGGCTCCGGAATAAGCCTTAACATTGGCGATAGAGCTGTTACTTACTGAAGCGGTTTTCACCCAATCCAGACTATTAACACTGGTATTAAACAAAGTCCCTGAAGTAGTAGTTTGCGATAAACCCAAACTCTTTTTGGAATCAAGAATAAAATTCGCTACCAGCCTGTTCAAATTCTGATAACTTTCCTGACGCCACTGCAATAGGGTTTTGTTTTGCTCCACCACATCTACTCTTTTTCGCTCGGCCTTCATCATATCCGCAACAAGCTGATCAATATCCATGCCCGAGGCCAGACCACCTATACGCAGACTACTCATCACTATCACCTCTCTACTTTTAAAAGAGCTATTAATTAGTAAAAGTATTCCTTTAACATTTCTTTAAACAGTTTCATCAACGAGTAAACCGGCTAGTTCTAACATATGAGCAACCATATCCAGGATTTTTTCCGGAGGTATTTCACGAATAACCTCATCATCCCGATAAACTTTGACCATAATCTCTTTCGTTTTTTCATGAATTGAAAACTCCAGATGCGTATTATAAAATTGAAATTTTACATTGGCCTTTTCTATTGCTTCAATTACTTCTTCTTCTGAAATCTCTTGTTCTCGCCTTGCCTCAATTCTATCTTGGTGAGAAAGAGAATCAGCTCTTTGTTCTGTCGGGGTAGGTAGTTGTTCCTTTTTAGTCACTAAAGATTGCTCTTTTGTCGGAGTATTTACTACATTAGTCGTAGCAACGCTATTTTCGACACGCATTTTTTTCCCCCACTTTCCGCACATTATTCTCTATTATCTATATCGAACAAAAACGGAAAATAATTTAGCCTTATTTACTCTTAATATGTTATTTTTCGCCATTTATTCCCTAAAACCTGCCAAAACTTTCTCTAAATTAATAAAATAAAAAATGAATCGGGAAATTTACTACACCCCGACTCAAATGTGGCAGGGGGACGTTTCACTTGCCACATTACAAAAGGTCTAGAGACACACATAGAAATGAGGGCACACGGCATATAGCCGAATGCCCCCATCTTATTATGCAGAAAGTCCCCTGTAATGTGGCAAGTGAAACGTCCCCCTGCCACATGTAACACCAGAATTACATTTCTACCGGAGTAACTGCAACACACCTTGCGGTTGTTGGTTAGCCTGAGCCAACATCGCCTGAGCAGCCTGAGTAAGTATGGAAGTCTTGGTGAATTCCATAATCTCTTTGGCCATGTCCACATCACGGATCCGGGATTCTGCCGCACTCAGGTTCTCAGCGGCCGTACCCAGGTTAGCGATGGTGTGCTCCAGACGGTTCTGCGCAGCACCCAGCTTGGAACGCTGTGTAGAGACAGTATCAATAGCGTTTTGAATTGTAGTAATGGCAGCATCTGCACCAGTCTGAGTAGTTATGTCTACCGTATTAACGCCTAAAGCTTCTGCTCTCATGTCATTAATGGACATTTTCAGATTCTGAGCATTATTAGCCCCAATATGGAAGGTCAAGGAGCTACTTGTAACAGTGAAGGTATCTGCGGCTGATTCTGCTCCAATATCCGAATCTTGATCAGTCAGTGCTAATAAAGCACTCGCATCCTTTACACTCACCTCAAATGTAGTACCATCTACCGCTACGTCTTTGGTAGTTGTGCCACTCGATAAATCTGATTCACTAAAAGATACTGCTTGACTAGTTGCACCAACAGTTACTGTAAAAGTTATGCTAGTAAAATCCCATTTATCATCGCTATCTTTTGTAAAAGTTGTTTCTTGCTTCACACTAACGTTAGTACCATTATCTAAATTGAAAGTACTCAAATCTTTAGGTGTAATAGATTGAAGATTCGCGGCATTTACAATACTACCCGTTAGTTTTTTAGCCCCCGATTCCCCATTAAGTAATTTCATGTTGTTGAATTCCGTTGCGTTACCAATTCGATCAATTTCCTCAATTAAAGCATTGACTTCTTCCTGTAATTGTTGACGGTCCGTGGTATTATTGGTGTCGTTAGCTGCCTGCACCGCCAGTTCTCTCATCCTTTGCAGGATACTATGTGTCTCATTAAGAGCACCTTCTGCGGTCTGAATCAAGGAAACACCATCTTGCGCGTTTTTCGAAGCCATTTCCAACCCACGGATCTGGCCTCTCATCTTTTCACTGATGGCCAAGCCGGCCGCATCGTCACCGGCTCTGTTAATTCTTAAGCCCGATGACAATTTTTCAATGGCCTTAGAGCCATTAGCGTTGTTGATCGTCAACTGACGATACGTGTTTAACGCCGCGATGTTGTGGTTAATTCTCATTTTTCTCTCCTCCTTGAATTCTTATTTTTTCTTCCTCCTTGAAGAAAGGGTCTTCAAATAAAGGTCGAATTAATAGGGGTCCTGCCATTATTCGTGCCTTTATGGTGAAACGGATTTATCTGAATAACTTGAATTTTATTGCAGTAACTGTAACACTCCCTGGGGCTGTAAGTTGGCCTGAGCCAACATAGCCTGAGCAGCCTGAGTAAGAATAGCAGTCTTGGTGAATTCCATGATTTCTTTAGCCATATCCACATCACGAATCCGGGATTCTGCCGCCGTCAAGTTCTCCGCCGCTGTACCCAAGTTAGCGATGGTATGTTCGAGACGGTTCTGGGCGGCACCCAGTTTGGAACGTTGTAAGGAGACTTCATCAATGGCAGCTTGGATTGTAGCAATGGCAGCATCCGCATTAGCCTGAGTAGTAATGTCTATTGAATCAACCTTTAGAGCCTTGGCGGTCAAATCATTAATGGCCATTTTCAGATTCTGGCCTTGATTAGCCCCAATATGGAAGATCAGGGAGTTGTCATCAATAGTAAAATTATCTGTGCCTTCACCAGAAGGAGCTGAAGTCAAGGCGAGTAAACCAGTCGCATCCTTTACAGTCAATACAAATTTAGCCTCACCTATCTTTACTTCTCCGGTGATTTTGCCATTAGTCAAATCATCTTTCGAAAAAGTGATATTTGCTGTCTCTGTGCCTACCTGTACTGTAAATTTTATACTGTCAAATGCACCTTCAGTAATAGTTGTTGCTTGCGTTACAGAAACTGTTGCACCATCTGTAAAAGTGCCAAGGTCCTCAATTTCGATAGGTTCAAGATACGATACATTAGTAAAACTACCCGTTAGTTTTATGGCCAAATCCCCATTAAGCAAGGTCATGTTGTTGAATTCCGTAGCGTTAGCGATTCGATCGATTTCATCAATTAAAGCATTGACTTCTTCCTGTAATTGTTGACGGTCTGTATCATCATTGGTGTCGTTAGCTGCCTGCACAGCCAGTTCCCTCATTCTCTGTAAAATACTGTGTGTTTCATTGAGGGCACCTTCTGCCGTCTGAATCAAGGAAACACCGTCTTGCGCGTTCTTGGAAGCCATCTCCAACCCACGGATCTGCCCTCTCATCTTTTCACTGATCGCCAAACCTGCCGCATCATCACCAGCTCTGTTGATCCTTAAGCCCGAAGACAATTTTTCAATCGCCTTGGAGCCACTGGCGTTATTAATCGTCAATTGACGATATGTATTTAACGCCGCGATGTTGTGGTTAATCCTCATTTTTCTCTCCTCCTTGAATTTTTATTTTTTTCTTCATCCTTGAAGAAAAAATATTAATTATATAGAGCTCTTATATAATTTATTTCTTCCACTAACTATATCGGAAAGCAATTACAAAAAGTTTAGCCTTTTTCATAAATAATTTAAATAACTATAATCCTTCATACCCTATCTCTACTTTAATCCTGTGCCTGGAAAAGCTCTTTCACTTCAGCAGCTAGATTATTTATCAACTGGGCTTGTTGAGCAGCTTTAATATTCTCCTCCTGAATTTCCAGAAAGATTTCTTTACGAAAAACAGCGTATTCTTTGGGAGCTCTCACACCTATACGCACTTGGTTAGCATTTATCTCCAAAAGTACGATTTCGATATCATCACCCACCATAATACTTTCATTCTTTTTTCTGGTCAGAACTAACATAACTGCTCCCCTCCTTTATTGACTTCTGCTTTTCGCCTTTTTTGATTTTCTGCAACTCCTCCAAAATCAAATGCTTCGTAGAATAATTCTTATTCAATAAAACAATTTGTTTACCTTTTTTAGTAGTGGCATTGATAATTAACGGAGCGAGCAGATTCGCCGTCATTTTTTTTATATCATCAGGGATGACGACAAGACTAAAAACAACTACTTCTTCGAGTTTTTGTATACCAAGCTCTTCTACATCTTCATCAGACAAATCAAACTCATAGTCCGGTTTAAAGAGAAAAGGATTAATTAAAACAAAAACTAAATTCGGGTCATCAAGTGATTGCAACCACCACAAAGGGTTCTCCGGATCTTCATTTTCTAACAGAACATAACGCTTTTTTTCTTCAAAAGCATACAGTCCCTGAGCAAAGGTAAGCACTTGATCCTCCTGAACTTCTATTGCCCCAAAATTTTTAGTTTCAATTTGCATTACCCAACATCCCTTTCTTGCTGATTAACTTTTCTTTTTTTATTATTTCTCAAGCTTTTTCATCAAGATAATGAAATTCTATTTTCCCATATTGCTGTACATATATCTCTAATTGACTTGGCCGATAGCTGATTTGCGGATAACGTGGTATGTATTCAATAAAACCTTTCTCAATTTGCCAATCAATACTCAAACTGCCCGTTACCTCAAACTCCGGCCGACTTTGCGGAATGAAAGCAATATTCCTTTCAGCGCTATTGGCCAATTCTATTCTTTCCAAAGCAAGTTCGCCAATAATTGAACCCTTCGGTCCACTTTGCTCAATGCGAGCTAAACGGTCCCCCTCCTCAGCCATCCGACCGGTATATTCCAAGGCTCGTTGACGTGCTAAATTAGCACTATCCCTTGTCATTTCCTCAGGATTTTTAATACCACATTCGGCAAAGCAACGGGATTGATCAATTAAAACTTTAGGTAGCTCCTGTTCCACCACCATTTTAATCTTTTGCTGCTTCATTTTAAATTCTCCCCGGGGTTGCCTTATCTCTAGGGCCCCCGGAACACTACGCATTCCCAAGATAAATGGAGTTGTACGGATTTGCAGTGACATCCGCCCTCACCTCCTTGTGAACCTCCCCCACTTATAAAAGATGGGGGGTTCAAGCTGGCAGGGAGCGACGTTTCTCCGGCGTTCAGGTGGCATGGGGACGTTTCATCTGCCACATTTTTTAAAACAACTTAAAATTTGAAAATGTGGCAGATGAAACGTCCCCATGCCACCTGAACGCCCCCTGCCACCTTACCACATCCTGCCACATTCTTTAACGTAGAAAATCAACCAGCGTCGGCATTATTACCCGTGCACCCACAGACAAAGAGGCACGATAAACATTTTCCTGTTCCTTCAACTGCATTATGACCCAGGCCGGATCAACCCCGTCTACTTCAGCCTGCAAATTGCTAAAGTTTATTTCCTGCTCTTCCAAACGGGCTTTGGTCATCTCCAAACGATTCACACTAGCTCCAACTTTAGATCTACAGGCGAGAACTTGATCGATGGAATCCTGTAATGGACCTATCGCATTTTCACTTAAAGCCTGAGTATCATTATTTTCTAAATATGTAACGATATTTTGTAAAGCGGTAAAGACCCCGGAATCAACAAACACCTCTTGTGCCGTTAAATTAATGGGAATCTCTACCCCGACTCCGATTTCATAATTAATAAATTTCGTATTGTGCTGCCAGACCCCTGCATCATAAGGTTTTTGCATCGTATTCGTCCCACCGAAGATATAACGGTCACCATGGGTAGTATTGGCAATTACTCCAATCTCGTTGATAATTTCTTTTACCTCAGCACAAATGGCTTCACGTTCTTCGGTATCAAACGTGCCATTGGCTCCTTCTACTGTCAACTCATAAACTCTTTGCAAGGCCGTTGTTAAACTAGCCAAGGCCTCATCAGTAGTAGTCAGCCAACTTTTAGCATCTTCAACGTTCTGTTGAAACATAGCGTTTTCCCTGAGTCGTGTGGACAGCCGTAAGCTTTCAACAATCCCGGTAGGATTTTCCGATGGTTTGTTGATCCGCCTACCCGTGCTTAACTGCGTCTGAATCCTTTCCAATATCCGAATATTTCTGGATAAATTGTTTTTTAAATTGTTTGTTAAGACACTATTGGTGATTCGCACTGTTCAGACACCTCCTAACGTCCAATTAAACCGAGCCTATTGACAATAAGATCTAACATTTCATCCATAATATTGATTACCCGGGCTGAAGCAGAATAAGCGTGCTGAAATCTAATCATATTTGTCATTTCTTCATCTAAAGAAACACCGGAAACTGCCGCTCGCCGGTTAACCAATTGCTCAATCAAAGAATTCCTATTATCTACCATCTGCGAAGCCTCTTGTCCTTCGATACCTAGTTGACTCAAAGTAGAACGGTAAAAATCATCAAAACTTGCTGTACCTACAGACATCGTCAGCTTGTTTTTTAGTTGAGCCAGAAGCAAAGCATTACTCCCGTCACCTTGAAACACCGGAGGATCGGCTAATGGATCCGGGTTTTTCTCCCCAGCCGCCGCAATAAGATTCAGATTATCAATAATAGCTTGGTTCACCCGAATGTTTTTTGCGGTAAAATCCGGGCCCGCATCATCCATGACAAAAAAATCAAGACCTGTAGTCCCATCTAACCCATAACCCACTTGATGCAAGGCATTTACTTCCTCTGCAATCCTTTGGGCTAATTCAGATAACTTGCCATGATAATTGGTGATAACCTGATCGCGCATATCCAAATATCCCTTTATTTCCCCACCGTTTATATTTACATCACCCTGGGAAACATGAGAATAGGCATCATACCATTCTATCTTTGCTTTCATAGGATCCGCAGTATTATCGACAAAACGCATTAGAGAAACATTAGTCCGGGCAACTAAAAATCTGCCCCCAATGGTCACATTAACTGCCCCTAATTCATCCTCCACTACATCTATATTTACTAACTTGGCAAGTCCTTCTAAAAGGAGTTCTCTCCTGTCGCGCAAATCATTAGCTTTATGACCCGCGGCTTCCGCTTTAATAATCTGGGCATTAATATCACGGAGTTGATAAGCAATAGAATTGATTTCACTTACTTTAGTTTCTATACTCTTATTGATATCTACCTGTAAATCAAAAAATTGCGCTGCTAAATGATTAAAAGTATTAGTTAAACTAACACCCCTTTGCATCACTGTTGTGCGCGCTGCTACACCTTCAGGATTTTTAGAAAGGGTCTGCCATGATTCCCAGAATTGATCCAAAACGGAACGTAAACTCGTTTCTGAAGGTTCATTAAAAATCACTTCTAATTTACTTAAGATATCCGCTTTTACTTCCCATTCGCCCAAAGCCTTATTTTCCGTACGCATCTGGATATCAATAAACTGATCCTTTACCCGCCTAAGCTCAGCAATATTAACACCGGTTCCCACATAACCGTCTACGGTTTTCATAGCTTGAGCAGCCTGCATGATCACATCTTGTCTCGTATAACCCTGTGTATTAGCATTCGCCACATTATGCCCCGTAACATCTAAGGCTCTTTGTTGTGCGGCTAGACCACTATAACCCGTATATAAACCAGAAAAAGTAGAGCGCATAAAATCACCCCTAAATTAATCAAACATTTATATATCAAGTTTATATAAAGCCAGCAATCAAACTTTCTTATCGAGAAGATTATTCAACTGCTTTATTTTTACCTCTTTTTCCGCATTATAAAGCGGCTTTGACTGCTGGTTCAGAACATCAACCGTAAAATTAATAAAGCGTAATGATTGTTGAATTAAACTGGTATTTTCTTGATTCAAATCTGCCAACTTTTTAATAATCCCGGCAAAGCTTTCCTGAATTTGTCCCAGTTTATTCTGCTCCTCTTCAGGCAATTGGGGTAGCACCTCTTGTAAAGAGCAGTTCTGGTCAAATCCTCCTAAATCCGCTAGTTGCAAAAAACAATTTTCCCGCTTTTCCTCTAACTTGCCAAGCTGCAAAATATGCAACTCCTCCTGCTTAGTCACCTCATTAAGTTCGTCAATTCTCCCCTTAATCAGATGTTCGCGCTTTTGAGCCGCTAATTCCAATAACTGATGATAAATCTCCATTTGTGCGCTAAGAATCTCGATTAATTCCTGACATGTGGATTTCATAATCACACCTCTTTAAAAACGATGTTTAAAAAAACTTTCCTCCAAAATCTTCTCTATCAGTTCTTGGTTCTTTATTTCATAAGTTCCATTATTAATCGACTGCTTTAATTCTTCCAATTTACGCTCATCAACCTCAGGAAGCTGTTTTAAAGCGGCTTTAGCAATATTAAAAAACTGTGCTTCATGAGAAATATTTATTTTATCCTGTTGGTTATTTCTTTCCGTTTTAGCGATACCATTTTCCTTATTATGTTGGTTATAAGCTTTGGTAACTCCCGGCATAGGTTGATTGATAATCCGCATCCTTGATCACCTCAATCTAAAAAAACATAACAATCGCTCTACTTTCTATTTCGAGCAAATATCTTCTTTTGTTAATAGCAATATTTTGCCAAATTTAAGCTTTAGCTCCCATTTGCTTCTGTTTTCTCCGTATTTTTATCCATTTCTACTTATTCTTCCTCTTATTTTGCCAAAGGTTTGCAGTATGCATCTGGATACCCTTAGACGATCCTTCACTATTGTCAGCTCGTCTCTTTTCTAAAGCCTTTCTATTTTCTTCCTCAACAATTTTTTTCAGACCGGCGGTCAACTTTTTCTGACAAGCCGGACAATAGCGTCCTCCGGAAACAAACCTTCCACAAAGCTCACATTCAAGTTTTATATGTTTTTCTCCGCTAATCGAAAGACGGCCTTGTCTTAGAAAGCGCAACACCTTATCTTCACTTATACCCGTTTCCCTACTTACATCAATAACCGAAACACCTGGATGTTGAGAAATATAATTGCGAATAACACGAAAAATTTGTTCTTCTTTTTCCTGACATTCCGGGCAAAGGTTTGTCCTGACAAAATTAAAGATTTTACCGCATTCCGGACAGTTTTTTATACTCATAAAATTCTCACCTCATCAAGAATAATATTTCATCGCTTTATTTTTTCTCTTTAATCCTTTCCCGATAAAACCAACTGCCGGCAATCCGCTCTAACAGCTTAACATTATATCCCCCAGCCCAAGTAATCCCATATACTTGTTCTGCACCAGCCTGTCGTAAAACATCTGCACAGGCACGTAATGTAGCACCTGTGGTAATAATATCATCTACTAACAAAATGGCCTTTCCGGATAATTGCTGATCAGATGAATACTTAAATGCACCCATAATATTCTTCAAGCGTTCTTCCCTGGTTAAGAGCATTTGGGGCTGATGGAAATGTTCTCTCGACAACGCCTCAGACCATAAAGGCTTCCCTAAATCCTCAGCTATAGCTTTAGCAAGCAGTAAACTCTGGTTAAAACCACGTTCTTCTTCCCTACTGTAATATAAAGGTACAGGAACTACTGCCCGTATATTTCTGGCCATCCCTAGTCTCTTCACGCGTCGTGCCATTAAATATCCCAGAGGACGAGCTAATTCTTCCCTACCGTTATATTTCAAATCATGAATTAATTCTCTAAACATTCCTTCATACGGAACTACAGAACCCACTGCGAAAGTTCCAAATTGCAAGTTCCGACAATTTGGGCATTCCTGTCCACCTGTAAAATAGCCACAAGTCGGACACACTTTTTCATTTTCACTAATCTCCAAAATCTTATCAGCACACTCAGTGCATATCCCCATGTATTCAGCACTCTTCTCTTTTTGTAAACAAAAAAGACAAATTCCGTTTTCCGGAAAAAATATATTTAAAATAGCATTCCACCAAGCTTGCCCTTTCATCTTGCGCTTAACATCTCCAGTCTCTACCAACTACTAGTTATTAATATTCGACTTATTATGCCTTTTCCCTTTTTTCTAATCTTTTTAACTATCGATATCGACCAATATCGACACAATCCCAAAATGCTACACTAATTTATCTCAACAACTTTACTAACACTCCCAGATAGATATGCGGTATAAGCTCCTGAATAAAAGCAACTAGAGTTCAGCTGGAGTAAAACTCCATCTGAACTCTAGTTGCTTTTATCAAATACTGTTTTTCGAATAAAGCAAATTTATATACTACAAAACTTTGTTAAAGCCCTCTTATTCAAAAGAGATGAACGAAATTAAATCTGCGCTAACTGTTCATACAGATAATCATTTAAGACCTTGATATATGTTCCTTTCATCCCTAAAGAACGTGCATCAATTACACCCGCACTTTCCAGCTTTCGCAAAGCATTGACAATTACTGAACGTGTCAGCTTGTATTCTTCCGCTAATTTACTGGCCACAAGGAAACCCTCTGAACCTTCGATTTCATTAAAAATATACTTTACCGCTTCTAATTCCGAATAAGAGAGTACCTCTAAAGCTAACTGCACAACAGTTTTCTTACGGACTTCATTTTCCATCCGCTGGTTGACCTTTCTTAAAATCTGTGTTCCGGTTACATTAGCTCCATATTCTGCTAAGATTGTTTCCGCAGGGCTGAAAGGTTTCTCTTCCCGGGCATAAATAATTGTTCCCATTCTTTCGCCACCGCCCATCACGGGTGTCAAAATGCAATAATAATTCGTACCTTTAGGAACAACATTCACTTCCGTATGGGCAAAGCCAAAGAACCATTGACGACTGTTTTCCGAAAACTGACCTTTCATCAGCTCTTCTTCCGGAAATAATCCACCACGAATACTGATTAACTCTCCTTTCCCTAGTAAATTTCCTCTTTTGTCGGCGATATACACACTGGCATCCAACAAACGGGATATCTCCAGCGCTATGGTGTTATAGTCCAGCATTTGTCCCGCCGACTTCTGCAATAATTGGTGTAATACTCTGGTCTTTTCTAACAACAACTGCATTTCCATTTAAATTCCTCCTATTTGGTAAAATTTAGGTTGTTGTTAGTAGTATTCCCAAATTATTTCCAAACAATCGCCTTTTTTTAATTTTTTTAATCTAATTGTACCTGACGGCAATTCCAGAACTTGATAACCTTCTTTCACCAAAGACGACAAACGCCCCGGAGCCATTTCCGGATAAAGGTCTAGAATCTCTCCTTTTTTATTGAGAAATAGCACGTCCAATGGCATAGACATCAAATAAGTATGAATTTGCCGACAAGGAATTAATAATAACCCTTCCCCTTCCTGTAACGTTTTTTTCCCTAACAAACCAACTAAACGGGTAAAAAAAGTATTAGCAACCTTAATACGGTTGCCAATTATTTCTTCATCTTTCTTCACAGTTACCAACAGTTTACATCCCTCCCCCTGTAAAAGCCTTAATCATCTGCAGAATAGCCGGACCTAATAAAACAATAAAAATACTGGGGAAAATAAACAGAACTAAGGGAATCAGCATTTTAACCGGAGCCTTCATAGCTTTTTCTTCAATACGTTGCCGTCTTTTTAAACGCATCTGGTCAGCCTGAGTCCGGATGACCTTACTAATAGAAACACCCAATTGATCTGCCTGGATCATCGAGCCAACAAAAGTCAATAAGTCTTCTACTCCTGTGCGTTGACCTAAATCCCTCAAAGCTTCCCGTCTCGTTTTACCCATTTGTATTTCTTGTAAGGTTTTACGCAGTTCATTACTTAACTCACCTGAAGACTTTTCCACCACACGCATTAACGCCGAATCAAAACCTAAACCGGCATCAACACTCACCGTAAGCAAATCCAAAACCTCGGGAAGTTCCTTTTGAATGGCTGCCTGTCTGCGGCTGATCAAAGAACTTAAATAAAATTTTCCGGTTAAAGCGCCCAAAATTCCACCGGTTAGTGCCAGAAAAAGCTGCACAAAAGCCGGTTTCCCCGCCAACAAAGCTAAAAACCACCCACCTAAAAACAAGAGGATAATTACCCCATACTGCAGTGCTTGAAATTCCTGAGGTTTCAAATTCCAAGGATTACCGGCATACTGTAATTCACGCTGTAATTTTTCACGACTTTTCATCGGGATAAGTTTTACTATAATTTGGGAAATCCTAATCAGCAGAGGCCTAATCACTCTTTCGGAAAACGGTTTACTAAGCTCGTCCTCTTCCAGCTTTTTTTGTGCAGCCTGACTCATAACTACCTTTTGTAGCCGTTTTAAGAGAATATTTTTGGCACGAAACTGACTGTTGATAAAAGCAATCGCCAACAGTATAGAAAAAATAAATGTGGAAAAAAGCACTTTCGCCATCATTTTATTCTCCTCACTAATAAATTTCCCTCACTAATAATCAATAATCAATAGAAACAATCTTCTTAATAATGATTACTCCGATGATTTCCCCAATAATTCCAATACTAAGCATTAATAAACCCAAAGAAGACTTAAACAAAGGCAATAAATACTCCGGATTTAACAATAACATTATCCCAATTAAAAAAAGTGGAATAAAACCGATTACAATCCCGGAAAGCCTTCCTTGTGCCGTTAATGCCTTGATTTCTCCTTTAATCCGAATTCTATCTCTAATCGTATCCGAAATATTATCCATAATTTCAGCTAAATTGCCACCAATCTGTCGCTGAATTAAAACTGCAGTAATAATTAACTCCAAATCATCACTTTCTACCCGTTGCCCTAATTTATTTAACGCCTCCTCCAGAGGTGTACCTAAGCTTATTTCCCGAAAAGTCCGTCTAAACTCTTTACGGATCGGGTCAGGCATCTCCTTACTAACCAATTCTATGGCCTGCATAAAACTGTATCCCGCACGCAGAGAATTAGAAATAATAGACAGAGCATCAACCAACTGTTGATTAAACTTCTTCACTTTCTGTTGTTCGGCCCTCTTCACTAAAAAAGGAGGAACAAAAAATCCAACAATACATAGAACTAAGCCTAAAATAAAATTTCTAGTCACTAGAAAAAGTAAAAAACCGGGGACAACTGTACTTAATAGCCACAAAGTTAAATATTCTTCCCCGCGTAAGGGGAGACTGGCTTTCAGCATCTTTTCTTCAAGAGGTTTAATAATCCCACGACTTTCTAAAATTTTTCCGAACAAATTGATAATTTTTTCTGCACCGCGAAAAATTTGGCCACTTTCTCTGGCCTGGTTATCTTTCTGTTTGGAAACATTTTTTAAACTCTGCATCCTTGACTGAACTTTCTTTTGGTCCTGCACAAAAGAACCTGTAAAAGCCAGAAAAAGGCAAAAAGCCGTAAGAAAACAGCACGCACAAATCAGAAAAATATTCATGCCACCCCCTCCTAAATAAAAATATCATCCGGAACACCAATACCCGCTGCAGCCAATTTTTCCATGAACCGCGGTTTAATCCCTGTTGCTTTAAAAGTACCTCTTACCCTGTTATACTTATCCAAACCTTCTGTCTTATACACAAAAATATCCTGCAAGGTAATTACGTCACCTTCCATCCCTACAACTTCCGTAAGATGAGTTATTTTACGACTACCATCTTTAAAACGGTTTTGCTGGACAATCAGGTCAAAAGCCGAAGCCATTTGTTCCCGAATAGCTCGCACAGGTAATTCCATCCCCGCCATCATCACCATAGTTTCCAAACGTGAAAGAATATCGCGAGGTGAGTTGGCATGTCCGGTAGTAAGAGAACCATCATGACCGGTATTCATAGCTTGCAGCATATCCAATGCCTCTCCGGAACGAACCTCTCCCACAATTATTCTTTCCGGACGCATCCGCAAAGCATTGCGCACCAAATCTCTAATCGTAATAGCACCCTTCCCTTCAATATTAGGCGGTCTACTCTCCAAAGTAATCACATGTTCCTGACGCAATTGTAATTCCGCAGCGTCTTCAATAGTTACAATCCTTTCCGTTTCCGGAATAAAAGAAGAAAGCACATTAAGAGTACTGGTTTTACCACTACCCGTACCCCCGGAAATAATAATATTCAAACGACCTTTGACACAAGCTTCTAAAAAAGTAGCCATTTGCGGGGTTAAAGTACCAAATCTTATTAAATCATGAATAGTTAACGGATCCTTGGAAAATTTTCTAATGGTAATCACCGGCCCCACCAAGGATAAAGGGGGAATAATCGCATTTACTCTGGAACCATCAGGAAGCCGTGCATCCACCATCGGCATCGATTCATCAATACGCCGTCCTAAGGGAGAAACAATTTTATCAATAATATGCAAAACATGCTTCTCATCACGGAAAACTACATCGGTTTTTTCTAATTTACCCCGACGTTCCACAAAAACCTGGTTTGGACCATTAACCATAATTTCCGAAATTTCCGGATTCCTGATTAAAGGCTCAATCGGTCCAAAACCCACTACTTCATCCATAATTTCCATCGTGATTTTTTGCCGTTCCGCACGAAGAAGACTGCCTGCCTCCCTTTCTACAATCACATTAACTAATTCTTCTACCCTTTGCACATAATCTTCGCCCTTTAAAACAGCAAACTTGTCTTTTTTATTCTTCAATTCAAGGTCTAATAATTCAATTACTTCTTGATGTACCTTTATTTTTAAAGCACGATACGGATCTTGGACGTTCTGTTGTTTTGCTGACGGCGGCAGATTTTCTGCCTCAACTTTTAACTGCCCTTCTCTTTCCTTTTCTAAGCGCTTTAATAAAGACACCTTTAATCACCTCTGTTAAACAAACGAGTGAAGAAGTTTTTATTTTGTTTAATCCGTAAATCTTCCTGATAACCGTTATCTTTAAGCACTAAATTGCCAACCTCTTGTATCGCTTTACTAACTTTAGCCGTAGGATGCGATAAAACAAAAGGAATCCCTTCATTAAGTGCCGGTACCACAATTTTCCCTTCACTGGGAATATGTCCGGCTACCAGAAAATTCAAGGTCTCTTCAGCATCAGCAATGGTAATCCCCATATCATCCGAAGCCCGGTTAAGAATCAATTTTGTTTTATTTAAATGCTGTAATGATTCTAATAATTCCAGACTTAATTTAACATTCTTGATGGTAGCTAAATCCATGGCCAACACCAATAAAATCTGGGTCGACAAATCCAAAGCAGTCAGGTTAGTATCATTAAAGAAAGGAGAAGTATCAATCACAATATAATCATAATGGTCTTTAAGTAGGTTAATAATCTCCTCGATATGACCTGACATAACCAATTCCGCATACTCAGGTCGAGATGGAGCAGGAAGAGCTTTTACTCCTGATATATGAGGGAGCAAATAACTTTCTAAAAGCTCCATATCCCAAGCGTCTCCTTCTTGCGTCAATTCAGAAATAGTACGCCGAGGATAAAGATTTAAAAAAATGGAGATGTCGCCAAATTGTAAATCAAAATCTAAAAGAACCACCTTCTGCTTGCATTTCGCTAAATAAACAGCCAGATTAACAGCAATAGTAGTCTTTCCTACCCCGCCTTTTGTACCGAAAACTGTAATTACCTCACTTTTTCGCGGCATCTTTTTGATATCATTTTGTCCGGTTCTCTTATTTTCTATCTTAAAAACATTCTTAATCGTATTAATTAAATCTTCTTTACGCAATGGTTTTACTAAAAAATCGCGCGCACCTACCATCATGGCCTTGCGTAAATATTCTTTTTCACCTTGCGCACTAGTGACAACTACCGCCGTTCCTGGTACATCCGTAGTAATTTTTTCGGTGGCACTAAAACCATCTAAGCCGGGCAAATTGATATCCATTAACACTACATTCGGCTGTAGATCCTGAGCCTTTTGCACAGCTTCTACCCCGTCATTTGCTTCGCCAACAACAACAATCTGTTCATCAAATGAAAGCATCTGACAGATATTTCTTCTGGTGTCATCGTTATCATCTACAATTAAAACACGAATTAATTCCATCGTTCATCCTCCTATTGAACAAAGTCTTGTGCTTCAAACGGATTAGTCTTAACAATACTATTGTCCACAGGCGAACGTAACAAGAGCCGAATAATTCCCTTTTGATTTGCCAAAAGCAAGCGTTGTGCTTCTTCTACAGTTACTGCCAAAGTAACTGTTTTACTACTGTTCTCTGTATTTTTACTACTGTTTTCACTAATGTTTTTCCCTACAGCCAAAACCACAATATCCTGCAGCACAATTAATGAAGACATCGTTTCTACATCTGATGAATCCGGTAGTCCCATCACCGAAGCTACATCAACTCGGTCCCCGGGCTTTAGCAATCCGGCCACACCGCTTACATCATCCACCGCAATCGTCATCGCTCTTTCCCCCACCGGGATAAGATATGCAAGTCCGTTTTTTACATCTCCTTTAGCGGCAATCTTACTCTTCAAAAGCTGTTCACCTTCAACAAAAGGAGTCAAACTGATACAACCTAAAGCATCATCTAAAGTTCTGATCGCATCCGGATGAATATATTCAGCGGGTAAATGCTTTTTGGTGAGCATGTCTCTGGTCAGTAGTGTCTTCGGTGTTATATCATGGGCCAAAACAACAACTTCCTCCGTCAAATCATGTGTCACCTTTTTTTCTACCGTGATTAAAAACTCATAAATAAAATAGGTTGTGAGCAAACCAAAAAATATAGCCAAAATATAGATCCATTTATTCTTCAAAAATTTCACCTCCAGATTAATAACTTAAACGTGAAACATAGATGCCATAATCCGCTTCTTCGTCTTCGGTCATTTCGCCAATCGTATGTAACTGTACGAAGGTCCCCCAAACGTTATTTTGATTGCCCTGTCCGTCTACCCGTTCTAAAAAGAATTTGGCAAAGCCTTTTACTTTAACCGTTTTTTTACCACAGGGTTCAACAACAGGAATCGTCACCAAACGTGGACACGTCTCCACATAGCTGGCACTAGTACAAGCCGGAGTATGTTGGCATTGAGCAATGCGATAGTTTACCCCACGCGTAGTCGGACCGGACATATTTCCATTTTCTACTTCCAAAAGGTCCCCAATAGCAATCTCCTTTTGATAACCGTTCTTAATATTCTTTTCATAATTACTAGCACCGTTGCCTCCCAGCCGTAAGGCGCCAAACCAACCGGTATGCTGTCCTCCCCCACCTTTACCTCCTCCCGAACCAGATTTCAAAACATATTCCTCGTTATAAATAAGTTCCTGTGCTTCAATACTAAAGGGGACAGCACCCGATACAGCCGATAAATTTCCTATTTTAGCACCTGCACTTTTCACCACATCTGTGGAGTTTATACCTAAAATTTGAGCAAATAAATGGTTTACTGTACTTTTCGCTTCAACCTTAATCTCATGGTTATCTTCGGATATTTCAATATTTAAATTATCAGCAGAAACACCATTTTTGAGGGCATAACACTCAGCCAAGGACTGCGCCAAAGCAGGAGCACCGGGAAGTGCTTGAATCGCGGCAAGGGCAGCTGCATCCACCGCATTAGATAGCTGTACATTTCGATGATAAACCATACCTGCATCTATTACTAAGGCGGTTGCCCCTAACAAGGCCGTAAGGGCAAATACAACCAGAACAACAACCGCTCCGCTTTTCTCGCTAAGTTTTTGTCTAATTACACAGAGAAACATGGCGGTCAACCCCCTTTTTCTTTATTCCACCCTCATTACAGAGCTACCGTGCACTATAATTGGGTTTCCCGTAATACTGGAAATTAAGGGAATATATAAATCCACTGCATAAGAAACCTTAACCTCAATATCTCCGCCTCTCGCCGGCCCTGTTCTGATAATGTCTATGGTTAGTTTTGAGGGATCGTTAGGGTCATAAAGAACAGCTCCGGATTTCGTCTGAATTCTGTTGATTATTTCACTATCCGTAGCACCTACCACACCATAACGGGCACCATCTCTGGCTACATGGGTCACCATAATTCCGGCACCCATCACCCGTCCAAACTCTATAATCCCAAAAAGGATTAATAACAGTAGCGGAAGAACTATCGCCATTTCCACTAATCCTTGTCCTTTTTTCCGTTTAATTATCTTCCTCAACATAACCAACCACCTGCCAGACAAACGATTGCGCCTAACGCAATCGCGATCCCGTATGGAATAGCTACAACATTTTCTTGATCAAGCTTATTTAGATTAAAAATTCGAAAACACGAAAGCAGAAAAACCTTCAAGGCCATACCAATATTCACTAATGATTGACGTAACCGTTTTTCCTTCAATAATAAAATAAAGGAAATAATCCCACCTATGATCGCCGCTATCAGAAACACTTTAAAGGCAAAAGCGGCACCTTTAAAAGACCCGATTACACCCAAAAGCTTAACATCACCGGCACCTATTCCTCCCAAGGCAAAAGGGATAAACAACAAGGCTATTCCTGCTAAAGTTCCTAACGCCCAACTAAGTATTCCTGTGCCTCCTTTTTGGATGAATTGCAGAAACAAAGCAACTACCATAGCCGGTAAGACAACAGTATTTAAAATCTTACGTTCTTTAAGATCTGTATAACAACAAATAATAAGGATACCTAATAAGAGCAGCTCCATAAACCATGTGGAATTAATCATCTCCAATGCTCTCATCAGAATCCCCCCTTTAACACCATTTAAAAATTATCTATATATAAAAATATATAAAAGCTGAATTACCTTAATTTTCAGCTCGATCTCCGTTTAATGCTCGCCCGCATCGGTAACACCGCTGAAGGGAAAATAAGCCCTACTTAAAGATAAGTAGGGCTCAGCCTCCCTGCAGTGGCTAGAGTAAGAAGCTAGCTTACTCTCCACCTCCGGCTTCCTTCATTAAATCTTCCGGTGTTTTTTCTAGTGTTTCGGTTACACCTCTAAACTTTTCGGCAATAGCCGGGCCCAAGAACACTAAAGCACCGATAACTACTACAGCTACTAAAGCTAAAATAAGTCCGTATTCTGCCATCCCTTGTCCTTGTTCTTCTTTTACCAAACGTTTTAAAGCTGTTAACATTGTAAATCCCTCCTCGTTTAATTTTCATTAAATTTATG
>LFRM01372486.1_pt1 | contig 40866 bp, 34 predicted proteins | sample 618341 | NCBI WGS metagenome assembly LFRM01 (sample SAMN03654438, study PRJNA283298) | anaerobic digester metagenome | isolation source: pool of bioreactors CSTR01a, CSTR02a, and CSTR03a thermophilic anaerobic... | place: Denmark: Kgs. Lyngby | collected 2014-05-21 | reverse complement strand
ATCCAAATTTAGCACAGAATGGGAGCTGTTGTTTTTTCGCCTCCAATTTTGGAACGCCGTCAGCTTGCAAACTCCGTTTGACAAATACATTATTTTGCTCTTATAATCACTTGGTACTCATACGCACCATTAGCTCAGTCGGTAGAGCAACTGACTCTTAATCAGTAGGTCCAGGGTTCGAATCCCTGATGGTGTACCAGAGGAGAAAGCCCCCGTGGACATGGCATCAGCAAGTCTGCGGGGGTTTTGCGTTTAAACGATCTTATTACTTAGGCCAGTACTAACATCTCCCCCTGGAAGTTCTTTATCTCCCAGGGGAAATATCGGCATTTACAAGCACTTAATTAGTATTTTCAATATCCGCTCTTGAATCAGCATATTTACTGGTATATAGTTATCTGGAATTATTACATTTTTAGAATGCTTATAAATTTAAATACACATAATACCTTATGATTGATAATATTGATAATCTAAAAGAAATACTTCAAACAATAAACATTCGCTTGTCACATCAGAGACTGAAGCTGCTGGAATATCTCGTCCAAAATAAAACACATCCCAGCGCAGATGAGATTTATTTAGACTTACAAAAGGAGCTGCCCAGTCTCTCCAAGGCTACTGTGTATAACACATTACATCTGCTGCAAGAGGCCGGTCTGGTCAATGCTTTATCAATTGAAGACAGTGAAAGCCGTTATGAAATAATCACCGAAAGCCATGGACACTTCAAATGCACATCCTGCAAGAAACTTTTCGACTTTCGCCTGAATATGCAAGAGATTGAATCAACAGATCTTGCAGATTTTATGATAGAGGAAAGAGATGTATATTTCAGAGGACTTTGCCCGGACTGCTTGAAAGCCGATCAAGAAGAATCTGAAAAATAATATAGGAGATATTTTAATGGCGAAGTATGTATGTAAAATTTGCGGCTACGTTACCCGGCAAGCTTGCTGTCGCCATAGAGAAATCAAACCATATCATGGCAGAGGAACTTCTGCGCGAATCAGGATTTCTTTTGCCCCAGACAGAAAACTCAAAGCAATTTCTACTGTCTCTGCTAGAAAAGGATCAGCTTCAAGGCTTCCCTCGCGAAACTGTAGAAATGCTTTTAGGAAAATATGAAAAATCTCAGGAGGAAAAATTAATGAGTGAAAAAACAACAACTTATGACAATCTGATGACAGCCTTTACAGGTGAATCAGAAGCAAACAGAAAGTACACAGCATATGCCGAGAAGGCTGAAAAAGATGGTTTCACCAATGCCGCAAAACTGTTCAGAGCTGCTGCTGATGCTGAGACTATTCACGCCATCAGCCACTTTAAGGTTGCAGGCAAGGTCGGCACCACTGCTGAAAATCTAAAAGATGGTGTCGAAGGTGAAACCTACGAATATACAAGCATGTATCCGCCTTTTGTCGAGCAGGCTGAAGCCGAAGGCAATTCCCAGGCCGTAAGATCATTCACTTATGCCCTGAAAGCCGAAGAAGTACACGCCGGCCTATATCAGGAAGCTCTCGACAATTTAGATTCAGATGCCGAAGAAATCTTCTACTATCTCTGCCCTGTCTGCGGAAATATAGAGAAGTTCGTGCCGGACAAATGCAAAATCTGCGGCGTCCCCGGCGATAAATTCATTAAGTACTAAAGCTGAATTTCCCGCTTAAAAAAGCTCCTGACTACATTTGATCAGGAGCTTTTTTCTTGCCAGAAATGCTTAATACAGCTTTTTAGAGGTCAAATTCTTTCTTAGCTTCAGCAAAAGCCGTCAAGGCAGCATCTAATTCTTCCTTGGTGTGGGCAGCTGAAATCTGACAGCGTATACGCGCCAGGCCTTGGGGCACTACAGGGAATTTGAAGGCTACAACATAAATTCCCTTCTTCAGCATGAAATCTGCGACATCCAGAGCTTTTTTCGCATCGTAGACCATAACCGGCACAATCGGGTGGGTACCCGGAATAATCTCCAGACCAAGTTCTTCAATTTCCTTGCGGAAATATAGGGTATTGGCATTAACCCGATCAATCAGATAACTGTCGCGCACAAGCATATCCAGAACTTTCAGCGATGTAGCAACGATTGCAGGTGCTAGAGTGTTAGAAAAAAGATAAGGCCGGCTTTTCTGCCTGAGCCAGGCTACGATATCCTTATTTGCCAGAGTAAAACCACCTGAGGCTCCGCCCATAGCCTTGCCCAAAGTGCTGGTCATAATGTCGACCCGCCCCATAACATCGCAATATTCAGGTGTTCCCTTACCTTTTTTCCCGACAAATCCGGAAGCGTGGGAATCATCAACCATCACTAAAGCATCATATTTATCAGCTAGATCACAAATCGACTTGAGATCAGCGATAATGCCATCCATGGAAAAGACGCCATCCGTGGCGATCAATTTAATGCGGGCTCCGTCTGCATCAGCTTCTTTCAGACACTGCTCCAAGTGGGCCATATCGTTATTGTTATAGCGATAACGCTTAGCTTTGGACAACCTGATACCATCAATTATGCTGGCGTGATTGAGCTCATCCGAGATAATTGCGTCCTCCTCAGTCAGCAGAGTTTCAAAGAGGCCCCCATTAGCGTCAAAACAGGAAGAATAGAGAATAGCGTCTTCAAAGCCGAAGAATTTAGCCAGTTCCCTTTCCAATTCCTTATGTTGTGCTTGTGTGCCGCAAATAAAACGTACCGATGACATGCCATAACCCCAGCGGTCATAGCTGGCCTTGGCTGCTGCTATCAGCTCCGGGCTGTTTGCCAAGCCAAGATAGTTGTTAGCACACATATTGATAACGCCCTCGGTTTCCGTAGTATCGATCGTGCTTCCCTGAGGCACTGTTAAAATGCGTTCCTCGCTATATAGACCGGATTTTTTCAGCTCATCTAAATTGTTCTGGATAATTTTCAGTCCCTTTTTCATATCAGACCCTTTCTTAATCTCTGGCAGTGGTCCAATCCAGCAAAACCTTGCCGGACTTACCACTATTCATGGCAGCAAAACCTTTTTCAAAATCGCGGAAGTCAAAACGATGTGTGATCAGCGGAGACAGATCCAGACCAGCCTGGACCAAAGCCTGCATCTTATACCAGGTTTCGAACATGTCTCGTCCGTAAACTCCACGTAGTGTCAAACTTCCCATAACTATTTTATTCCAATCAATTACTGTACCTGGTTTTTGGAAGCCCAGCATGGAAATTTTCCCGCCTGTAATCATACTATTTATCATCTCGTTCAGCGCTAAAGCGGAACCTGACATTTCCAAACCGATATCAAAGCCTTCTGTCATCTTGAGTTCAGGCATCAAATCCCGTAGTTTTTCTTTAGTCGTATCCACAGTGCGAATGTCAGGAACGACGGTATGTGCCAGTTCGAGGCGTTCAGGCATGATGTCTGTCAGAACAACATTCCTGGCTCCACAAAAACGAGCTACTGCCGCTGCCATGATTCCGATCGGTCCGGCTCCAGTTACTAAAACATCTTCACCGACCAGCGGAAACATGAGTGCTGTATAAACGGCGTTGCCAAAGGGGTCAAATAGTGCCACGATATCTTCGGGAACACCGGGCAGGATCTTCACAACGTTTTGTTCAGGAATGACAAGGTACTCCGCAAAAGCACCATTGCGGTTCACACCAACACCCTTCGTGTTTGGGCACAAGACACGGCGACCGGCGCGGCAATTCCGGCAAACTCCGCAGACTATATGGCCTTCTCCTGACACAAGATCCCCTACTTCGATCGTTGAAACCATTGATCCTGTTTCAACAACTCTTCCCACATACTCATGACCAATCACCAGAGGTGGCTTAATATTAGTTTGTGACCACTCATCCCAGTTGTAAATATGGAGATCGGTACCACAGATTGCAGTTTTCAAAATCTCTATTTTTACATCAATAGCCGTGCATTCAGGTATAGCTACCCTGCTGAGCTCAAGTCCCTCTTTACGCTCCGGCTTAACCAGAGCATACATTGATTCACTCATTACATTCCTCCTCAACATTAAGCGTATTGCTGCTTCTTTAAATACATTATATGACTTTTTTTGTAGATTTTGAACTTAATTCTGGATAGTAAAGCATTAAGTAATCAAGTTGGCTGATTAAAAACTATGTACCGGAATCCGGCGTTCACGGGCGGCTTCTGCCAGAAGATTATTTGATGTAAAAAAGATCGACTGTGCTGATAGATCCAACATACGTTCATCCAGCAGATTAAGTAACTCGTTGATTCGGGTGGCAGTATTAAATAATGGCAAATCAAAAATTAACAAGGGTGTAAGCTGGTCTCTTCCTTTCCAATCCAGCAAAGCCATCCGAAAGGCAAGGTAAACAACATCTGAAGGAGAATTGTTGATCAGTGAGAGTTCTCTTTCCCTGGTTTTTACAGCTTTAAAAATATCCAGCTCTCCCCTTCTGATTCCCCGCTGCTCCTCAATTAAGCAATCATCTCTTTCCTGCTCAACAGATTGCATACCCTGAAGGCGTCTGCTGTAATTCAAAGTCAGAGTGCGGACATGTTCCAGCGGAAATGCTCCCCATTGAAGATAAAGGAAGTCGAGCACTGTTATCGCCAGGTCCAGCAGCTCGATGTCCTCGATCTCTTGCCATAAACTCTGTTCCAGAAAATCCCGTCTGCGGGTGAGTTTTGGAGTCTGGGCCAAAAACTCTTCTTCCTCTTTTAAAGACTCTTTCTTCTCTTTCAGCTGCTGTTTATGGCGGGAAATGTCCTGTGATAACTCAACACGCTCGATTTCAATTCTTCTGGCCCGGTTTTTATCATAATTTAAAGCCTGTGAACGCTGGTTAATGTTCTGGTTTTCGCTGCTGTCTCCTGTTAGCATGGTGCCATAAAGCTCTTCACAGGCATGTTCGTATTCACGCAGCATATCTGAATCAGTTCGTCCTTTACGCACATCTGCTATCTGGCGCAAAAGTTCTGAAACTGACTTATCGTAAGAACTTTCTGACTGCCTTTGATCACGGAGAGCATCCAGCACATATTCCGCATCATTTATATTATCGATATCAGCATATAGAGATAATTGTCCCAGGAACTCATTCGCTGCCTGCATCTGGCTTTCTTCAAGAGAATGCAGGGCAATCTGATTCCGCTTAAGATTTGCTGCCAGGCGGTCGGCTTCAGCTAATGCTGTACGCCATAGTGCTGTTTGCTCTGCCAGCTGTTCTGTCAGCCGATTATCAAGCTCAGCTTTCAGTGGATGACGCAAGCTGTCCGCCAAACTCCCGCTCAACTCAGTCTTCCTCTTGAAAATGGGGCGGGCGAAGAGAAAAGCAGATCTGGTCAGGACAAGTCCGGCCAGTACAAAGCAGATAATCGCTATAATCTGCCTACTCTTGAAAAGCATTAAGGCAAGGAAAATTAGAGCCAGACCAGCTAATAAAAGAAGGTGTTTTGCCCCTATAGCCTTTTCTTCAGAAGGTCCTGTGTTTTCTCTGCTTCTTTCTCTTTCGTTTTTCTCTTCTGCCTCAGAGATTAATTTTTCCTGTTCAATATTGAATGCAGCCACTTTTTCCTGTAATTGTTTGACTTTATACTCTGATAGAATGCGTTTCTGTTCCCATTGATAACGGTCTTTCTGTATTTTTTCAACTTCCTCGCGCTGGGCTTCTTTTTTCGTTTCTCTTTCCCGGTAATCCTGATATAAGGCTATGAGCTGTGTTAACTCATGTACCGTGATATCCTGACCCTGCCCTGTGATGCTCCGCGCATAGTGTGATGCATTGCTTTCCAGGTCCTCCAGATCCTGTCTAAGTTTCAGAAGACTCTCATAGTCGTTTTTAATCGATAAAAGAATTAAGCTGCGCTGTTCGTCACGCAATTCTTCATCCTTCTCCCTGAGCTTTTGGAGCTGGCGCTCCAGCTGTCGTATCTCTTCCGCAGCAGATACCAGGTCAGTTGGAACACCTCCTTTAAGTGCAGGATCCTGCAGGACAGATATCAATTCAGACCGTGTAAGGTAGAGTTTTCCCTGAGCAGTTTCCGCTAGTTGACTCCTGCTAAAGTCAAGGCGTTCTTTTAATTGCAAAATGTGATTGCGTTGGCTGACTACATCGGCAGAGTCGTCTAACAAAAGATTCCAGTCCAGACGCTGAGCCAGAATATTGGCTTCTGCTCCCACCGCTCCGGGAAGTATTAATAAGCCTTTATCTTCATCGCTGATTACACCGCGCAGCAGCTTTTGTGTAATGTCATTGGCAAAAAGAAAAGACAAACCGGGCACTGCTGTAATGGCAGCAATCTTTTTTTCAAATGAATTGGGCAGAGAAGGAATTTCATCCTCGTAAAATGCCTGGAAAAACTTCTTTTTTCCGGGATCAGACAAGGCCGCGTTGCGCGCACACAGTGCTGCCTGTATGGATACATTGGGTGGTAAAGCCAAATTTGCCGCATCAAAATAAAGGATAGCCGTTCCACGTTTAGCTAGAATTATTCTATCCCCGCTGCCTGCAGCTCCCGCTTTTCCGAAGGGATCCGTGCAACGAATTTCCATCATCCTCATGTGTCTGATCCACCTCTCAGCACTATCATAATAACTCTAACACAAGTAGGATATTTCCAAGCCCCTCGAGTCATTTTTTCAACTATATCAGTGTTTTGTCATGTAACTCAAGTAACAGAGCTTATACATGAATAGAACTTAAGGTATATTCAAATTCAGGATTTATATTTTTACTTAGCAGAAGGAGATTCGTCACATGAAAATGACAAAGGAACTTAACAAATTATTTAATCAACAGATCAAACTTGAATATGATTCTGCTTTTATCTATCTCGCTATGAGCGAATGGTTAAATCAGAACAACTGGGTAGGTGCCGGACATTGGATGGAAATTCAATACAAAGAAGAGCTGGCCCATGCCGAAGGTTTTGTACGCTACCTCACTATGAGAGGTGAACCAGTAGAGCTTTTACAGTTAGCCGAAGCGCCCAAAGAATGGAATTCCATCTTAGATTTGTTCCAGGCAGCTCTTAAACATGAAGAGTACATAACTAAAAGCATTAACAAAATGGATGAACAAGCCGAGAAAGATGGCGACAGAGCAGCCCATTTATTCCTCCAATGGTATATAAATGAACAGGTTGAAGAAGAAGTGAACGCTAACGATAATGTTATGGGTGTAGAACGCACACAAGGACACATTGCAGGCCTGCTCGCCTTTGATGACCGGAAAGCTAAGCGTGAGTGGTCAGGAGAAGAAGTTCCCCTGCTCTCCTAACATATACGTCTCCTCGAAGCACAGGACTGACATTAGCAGTCCCGTAGGAATAACCCCGCTTGCGAAAGGCGGGGTTATTCTTTTTGCTTGACAAGGCAAAGTGCCGCGGCTAAGATAATATGGCTTGCCGAAGTGGCTCAGTGGTAGAGCAATTCACTCGTAATGAATAGGTCGTGGGTTCGACTCCCACCTTCGGCTCCAAAAAACAGCACCCCGTCTTATTAACGGAGTGCTGTTCATTTTTTATCAATTATATTTCTTGAGCCTTAGTCTTTTTCTATCAGTTTCAAACAACGTTGGGCAACATTCTCTGCTGTAAAGCCAAACTTTTCGAAGAGGATATTCGCCGGAGCAGAGGCACCAAAGTGATTCAGGCCTATGACATCGCCGTCTAAACCAACATACTTGTACCAGGACATGTCAGCTGCAGCTTCAACTGCAAGGCGCTTGCGCATTGCTGCCGGCAGCACCCGCTCCTTATAAGCAGCATCCTGCTCTTCAAAAAGCTCAAAGGACATCATGGAGACAACTCTCACCGGGTGGCCTTCAGCTTCCAGGAGATCAGCTGCTGCCAGAGCCAGTTCAAGTTCTGAACCTGAAGCCATAATAATCGCCTCATAGTCCTTAACATCACGTACGACATAAGCACCGCGCAGGGAACGTTTAGCATTTGTTTCGGCTGAAGCTACAGTCTGGCGGGTAAGAATGAGCGCACTGGGCTTATTGCTTTCAACAGCATATTTCCAGGCGGCAGCTGTTTCCAGACGGCCTGCCGGGCGTAAAACCTTGAGACCGGGAATTGAGCGCAGCATGGTCAAATGTTCTACCGGCTGATGGGTAGGTCCGTCTTCACCCAGCCCGATACTATCATGAGTAAAAATAAAGACTTGCGGAATTTCCATTAAAGCACTGAGGCGGATTGCCCCCTTCATGTAGTCGGAAAAAACCAGGAAGGTAGCGCTGTAAGGCAGTACTCCCCCATGTAAAGCCATACCGTTGCAGATAGAGGCCATGGCAAACTCACGCACGCCAAAATGAATATTTGCGCATTCCGGGCTGGCCGAGCTATATGATCCCTGATCGTCAATCATCGTCATGTTGGAAGGTGCCAGGTCAGCACTGCCGCCAAAGAGAGGGATGCCTTTTTTATATAAAGCGTTAAGAATAATTCCGGAAGCTGAGCGGGTAGCGATATCTTTACTTACTGCATCAGAGAGCTCATCAACATCAATTTCCGGATAGTTGCGCTCTAATCGCATAGCCAGTTCTTTTGCCAAATCAGGGTTGGCCAGCTGCCAGGCTTTGTAAACTTCCAGCCATTCCTTCTCTGATTCGCCCAGGTCCGACTTTTTTTTCTGGAACCATTCAGTTAAATCTTCAGCTACAGCGAAAGGATCTGAAGAATCCCAGTTAAGGAATTCATAGGTTTCTTTAGCACCATCCGGTCCCAGAGGAGCTCCATGCACTCCGGCGGTATTAGCTTTAGGAGAACCATAACCTATAATGGTCTTAACCTTAATCAGTGAAGGACGGTCTTCACGGGCTTTTGCCTCATCAAGTGCCCGGCTGATAGCGCTGCAGTCATTACCATCAGTCACTTCCAGTACATGCCAGCCGTAGGCTTCAAAGCGTTTGCCGACGTCCTCGGTAAAGGCTAAATCTGTTGAACCTTCTATAGTAATACTGTTATCGTCATAGAGTACTATCAGTTTGCCCAGCTTCAATGTTCCTGCCAGAGAAGCTGCTTCAGAAGAAACACCTTCCATTAAGTCTCCGTCACCAGCGATAACATAGGTATGGTGATCAATAAGCTTATGTTCCTCAGTATTGAAACGCGCTGCCAGATGGTTTTCAGCCATAGCCATTCCTACAGCCATAGTAATGCCCTGACCTAGAGGACCGGTTGTTGCTTCAACACCAAGGGTGTGACCAAATTCCGGATGTCCGGGTGTTTTACTGCCCCACTGACGAAACTCTTCCAGATCTTCTTTTTTTAATCCATATCCATAGAGGTGGAGCAAAGAATAAATGAGCATGGATCCATGCCCTCCGGATAAAATAAAACGGTCCCGGTTAAACCAGTCCGGATTAGCAGGATTATGTTTCATGTGATTTGACCAAAGTTCGACCGCCATTGGCGCAACTCCTAAAGGCAAGCCCGGATGACCTGATTTCGCCTTTTCCACACCAGCTACTGACAAAGCTCTTACAGCAGCAATAGCTCTTTCCTGCATCTTTTGTTCGTTAAACATTACTAGCCTCCTATATCATTTTGCTCATCTTCTATTAAATGGCAATTTTTATATTTTTTACCGCTGCCACACCAACACGGATCATTTCGTCCCGGTTTTACAGTGCGGGTTACGGGTTTTTGTTGCAAACCACCGCCGGCGACAGGCTCCATATTACCACGTTTGCGTCTGACATCTCGTGAAACAGGTGGCGCAGCTTCCGCTCCGGCTGCAACTGCCTGTGCCGAATAGCCTTCTGATCCCCTGCCCTCTCTGGTAATCTGCGGTTCTTTACGTTCTACCGGTGTGGCGATAAGGCGTGCACGCATAATCAAGCGAACTGAATCTTCCTGAATGCCCTCTGTCATATCTTCAAACATTTCAAAGCCTTCACGCTTGTATTCGACCACCGGGTCATGCTGTGCATAACTGCGCATCCCTATACTGTCACGCAAATCATCCATAGCATCGATATGATCCATCCAATGCCGGTCAACTGTTTGCAAAAGAACCACACGTTCGGCTTCACGTAAAAGCTCATCTGAACCCAGTTCCTTTGCTCTGGCTTCCAAACGATCCAGGGCCTGATCAGCCAATATTTCTCCAAATTCTGTGCTGTCCAGCTGGGGCAATTTTTCTTCCAGATCAAAAAGAAGGGGCAGGTCGCCGTATATATCACTTACGCGGCTTTTGATTCCAACATAGTCCCAGTCCCCTGTTTCTTCTTTATCCACGATAAAGTTACTTAGTGTATTCTCCATCACACTGCAGATAATACGTTGATAGTAGTTATGCAGGTCACGGCCTTCAAGTACTTCGCGCCTTTGTTTGTAGATGAGGTTGCGTTGCTGGTTCATGACATCGTCATACTCAAGTACATTTTTTCGTATTCCGAAGTTTCTGGCTTCAACACGTTTCTGAGCTGTTTCAATAACGTTGGATAGCATAGGGTGGCTGATTTCTACATCCTCTTCCACTCCCAGTGAAGCAAAAATACGATCCAGTCTGTCTCCACCGAAGAGACGCATCAGGTCGTCATTCAATGATAAGTAAAAGCTGCTGACTCCGGGGTCACCCTGACGTCCGGCACGTCCTCGCAGCTGATTATCTATACGGCGTGATTCATGCCTTTCTGTTCCTAGAATATAAAGTCCGCCCGCTTCTAACACAGCGCGCTTTTCTTCTTTAATTTCCAGTTCATATTTATTTTCCAGCTCAGCATATTTTTTTCTGGCGGTCAGAATCTCTTCATCTTCAGTAATATTATAGGCAGTGGCCTGCTCTATCATTTCTTCTTCAAAGCCCAGCTTGCGCATTTGCTCGCGTGCCATAAATTCAGGGTTGCCGCCCAGCATTATATCCGTACCCCGTCCGGCCATGTTGGTTGCGATAGTAACAGCATTCAGCCGGCCGGCTTGTGCCACGATTTCAGCTTCCCGTTCATGGTTTTTGGCATTCAGGACATTGTGAGGAATTCCGGATTTTTTAAAAAGCCGGGAGATCAGCTCAGATTTTTCAACTGAAACTGTACCAACCAGAATAGGCTGTCCTGTACTGTGGACCCGTGCAACTTCCTCCAGTAAAGCCATATACTTGCCATTCTCTGTTTTGAAAACAGCATCTGCTTTGTCATTGCGGATCATGGGCATATTGGTAGGTATTGTTATAACGTCAAGATTATAGATTTGACGGAATTCATCTTCTTCCGTCAGAGCAGTTCCCGTCATACCGGAAAGCTTCTGATACATGCGGAAATAATTCTGAAAAGTGATAGTGGCCAAAGTCTTGTTCTCTGCATTTATCTCAACATTCTCTTTTGCCTCTATCGCCTGATGCAGGCCGTTGCTGTAGCGGCGGCCAAACATAAGGCGGCCTGTGAAATCATCAACAATGATAACTTCGCCATCTTTCACAACATAATCCTGATCAATATGCATATTGCCGTGAGCTTTCAGCGCATTGTTCAAGTGATGATTAATCTCATAGTTTTCCTGGTCTGAAAGGTTCTCTATAGCAAAATATCTTTCAGCCTTTTCAATACCACGCTTAGTCAGAACAGCAGATTTCGCTTTTTCATCAACAATATAATCTGCATCAGCTTCAATCTCTTCCATTTCTTCAGCTGTACGCAAAGTATCTTTCTGCACTATAACTTTTTTGCGTAAACCACGCACAAAGCTGTTGGCCCGGCTGTAAAGCTCGGATGATTCTGTACCATGTCCGGAGATAATCAGCGGGGTACGTGCCTCATCTACCAGAATACTGTCAACTTCGTCGACAATGGCAAAGCTGAGTTCACGTTGCACACAGTGGTCAAGGCTCATTACCATATTGTCACGCAGATAATCAAAACCGAACTCATTGTTAGTGCCATAGGTAACATCAGCATCATAGGAGCGTTTGCGATCCGCCTTCTCAATGCCATGTACAACCAGGCCCACACTCAGACCGAGATAGCGATAGACCTTTCCCATCCATTCACTATCACGTTTGGCCAGATAATCGTTTACAGTAACTATGTGTACGCCTTTGCCGCTCAGGGCATTTAGATACACAGGCAAGGTCGCTACCAAAGTTTTTCCCTCACCGGTTTTCATTTCAGCTATTCTGCCCTGATGCAGAATAATCCCCCCCTCGATCTGTACGGGGAAATGCTTCATGCCCAAGACACGGCTGGATGCTTCACGCACCGTAGCAAAAGCCTCCGGCAGAATATCATCCAGAGTTTCACCTGCAGCGAGTCTGGCTTTGAACTGATTGGTTTTCCCTTTCAGTTCGCTTTCACTCAGCTTCTGATATTCATGGTCGAGTCTGAGAATGTTTTCTACAGTTTTTTTATTTTTCTTAAGTTCACGCTCCGAATAGGTGCCGAATATTTTTTCAAGTAAAGACATTGATACTCCTTATATGTAAGTACAAACAATTTTTGTAGCAAATTCGCAACTAACAGACAATATTTTATCTTATAGTCAGCACAAATCAAAGCTCAGTTTTCTCCTGCCGGCTGATAACGCTTACTTTCACCATAACGGCTTACCTCCAATTCTACACCGTATCCCGAGGCGTAGCTGGTCCATTGACTGATTACCTCATCATCCAGCCAGCCGGCATGATTTCGAGGTACGATCAAGATCAACTGCTTTTTTCTTATTTCTCCTATGCCAGGCCCGGGTTCAGGGCCACCCTCAAAAGCTGACAAGTTATCTATAAAAGAGTAAACCCGGCCTTCGGCAGCCCCTCTTGTCTGCCAGGAAGGGGCAGTAAGATCCATGCTTTTGATCGATGTAGCGGTGGCTGAACTCCAGCGGGCAATCGTGGGATAAGTAGTGGGAAGATTAGCGCCGTACATCTCTTGAAACTCCAGTCCACGCTGAAAATTTGACATATTCCAGATATCGTCTGCCTCCTCTTCATCATCCGTATTTGAATTATTATTGAAATTGTATTTTCCTCTGGACCAAAGAGGCACTGAGCTTTTTACATACTCTTCACCGGATGCCATTAAGGACGTCCGGCTAAATGACATGCCCAAATAAATCAAATTTCTTTCTGGAACATAATCCACAAAAAACCGGCGCTCGCCCTGAGGTACATCCTGACTGCGGGCAGCGCAAATCTCTTCCAGCCAGTGATTGTATCGCTGGTTCAGTACCGGTCCGGCTAGCAAGCTGGCCACTATATCAACTGCGAAATCCATAATATGGTCTTTAATACCTAAATCATCGATAATCTGCAGCAATTGTGAATCACTGATTTCCTCACCGCTTGAAATCAGATCAGAAAGCGGATAGAGAAGCTCGATTTCACTGGCCAGCTGATCCAAAGCATGGCGAGCTGATATGGATTGTTCGATTTCCTGCACATGTCCGTAAAATACGAAAATGATAAATAGAATAATAGGCAAAATGACTGCCATTTCCAGGGCCATTGATGCTTTGATGTTATTTTTCCGTTTTGTGCTCCTGCGTCCTGTATTCATTTTTCCCTCTTGTTTCTATGTCTATTGGGTCTCTTTTTCTTTGCGAGAAAAGTATCTGCGCTCAATCGTGATTGCAAAGTCGCGCCGTGAAAACTTACCAACAACATAAGCAGGACGTGTTACTTCACAGGACACAGCTGTAAAATATTCGTCCCCGTAGTTTTGCTTAATTGCAGCTGAAATCCGTTCCAGAAGCTTTTCTTTTGGCTGAAACAGAATCAAAAGACGCAGGTGATCACGATAATTGACCTTGAAGGCTTCGGCTCCTGCTGAAGGCCAGAGTTTAATTTCCTCTCCATCCAGTAATTTGTTCTTATCTTTGATTCCACCTGCTATTGAATCAGAAATTATCAACACAGCTGAAATCGCTTCCGGGGGAATCGTGATAAAACCAAGAGAGATTACTGCAACACTAGCAGAAATAGCTGCTGCTTTTGCATCGTAAAGCGCAAGTTCATCAGAAGACAGGATAGTAGAAAGCAGATTGACCAATATACGAAAGCCGGTGAGGAAGTATTTGACATTCCGGGCAGCTTTTTCACCTGTAGAGCCGGTCGCTATCATTTCCTGTTCATATTGTCTGGATTCTGCAAACTGGCTATGCAGTCTTCCATCCGGAGTACGGTACTGTTTTGTGCTACCGTTTTGTTTAAGTGAATTTACCTGTGAACCAAAGTAGGACAGCGTATATTCTGATAAAAGTATCTGATCAGTGAATCCCTCAGGCAGAGTGAACATCATTGTATCAAGGCCCTGTGCCAGTTTTTCCAGACTTGATACTTTGTAAGGATCGAAATCTTCTACTGTACCGCTTCCGCTGGCATCCGGGACATAAACCGGAGACAGGGCCAGGAGCGAATCATGATAATCTTCACGGTACTCCTGATCTATATACTTGGAATATTCAGAAAACCACTCTTCATTTGACTCATCCTCTTCTAGATCAGGGCTAATTGTATCAGGATCGGCAGCGACCAATGAGCTTACAGAATCCGCCATTTTATCCGGCAGAATGTCCCTGATCACGCGGATACGGCTGATGGCTTCATCGACCAGGCCTGCAGTTGCGCGCACACTCATATGTCGTGCGATTGCGCCCATGAGCAGATCATTATCATAGAGACTCTCCTTAACCGTAATCTTCTGGCAAAAAGTATCCGGCAGCAGATATTCTGACGAGGTCCGATTTACTTCCTGATCCGTCAGAGCAAAGAGCCCGAAATCCCGATACAAGCCACGGTCAAAAGCTGCAAGTGCAGAATCAGCACTTTGCTTTGCAGCACGTATTGCGTCCAGATCTTCTCGTGTCCAGCTACTGCCGACCAAGAGAGAAATCATCAGCAGGGTTATTGCCGGCAACATCAGGCAACAGGCCAGAGTAAGACTGCCCCGCTGCCTGTATTTTTGTTTTCTGCTACACTTAAACTGGTTTTTCATAATCGTTCACCCATCTGAACGGAAGAAAAGCGACAAGTCGTGTGCCAGAGAGACCAGTTCGATCATTCGTTGCGGCGAGCTTTTCAACAAGGGTAAATATTCACCCTCATACTCATAAAAACTACATTCATAGAATTTTTCTTCTGTCTGAACTGCAGTATTGCTTCGTCCTACTATCTCTGCGCTAAAGCGCACATCATCTGCTACGGGCAGTGAAAGCCCCAGAGAATGAATAAGAATGTAAAAGCCAGCTGATGCAGCTACAGCTGATTCCAAAGTAAAAGCCATCTCTCTCTACCTCCTTTTACATAGAATTATCACTCCCTGACATAGAAAAAACCCTGCGACTTGAAGACGCAGGGCTGCAATAAGTGTCAATTTGTCAGTCTCGAAGTAAAATGTGAGTGAACCGCATCTTTCCGTACCGACACTATTGTTTAACTATAGGGGCTGATTACTTCTTATCCCCCTACTAAAGTTTCGGCAAAGATCCAGACCGGCGAATTCAGTAGTTCACCGGCGCTTGCAGTCATACCATGTCCGGAGCACACCGGCAAAGATGCCGGCAGTTCCATTAAAAGCCCGCGCAAAAATTGCAGTGACTGATACATTTCATTAGAATCGCCACTGGCTAAATCTGTCCGGCCAAATGAATCTGCAAATAGCGTATCACCTGTAATCAAGGCCAGCGCTTCCGCTTCTTCACTTGCCCCCAGACGCAGGATCAAAAAACACATTGACCCTTTAGTGTGGCCCGGAGTGCTAAAAGTTTTCAGTCTTAATTCTGAATCCAGCTCAATTAGCTCACCATCCAGCAGATAACGATCTGCCTCCTGATAGCTGGTGGGTTGACCAAACATCAGAGACGCATTGGCTCTGGCATTTAATAAGAGATCCCGCTCCTGGTCTGCAATCCAGAAAACCGCCTTGTTTCTTTCCGTCCATTGTCTGACCGAAGCGACATGATCATAATGACCATGCGTGGCGATAAGGAGAGTGACATCATCGGCTTCAGTAACTTTTTCCGGCGGGACGGCAGGATCAAAAAGAATACTGCCATTTTCAGTTTTTAAAAGATATGCGTTACCATAACGAAATGCTTCAGGAATACGCCTTATCTCAGGCGTGATTTGGTATCGGGACATAGAAAAACAGCCTCTCAGCGAACCAGCTCGCGCCAGTCAAGATCACCTCTGCTAATAGCCAGAACTAAAACTTCAGCTGTTGCTGAGTTGGTAGCAAAAGGAATGCTGTTGGTGTCACAGGCACGGAATAAATCTATTAGTGGCTCAGTAATAGGGCCTTCAGGATCGCGCAAATAAATCAAAGCGTCAATTTCATTGTAACGCGCACTGGCGGCAAGTTGACTCTTGGTACTGGTTTCTTCTGTCGGGTAGGCTGTAACATTCAAAATTGTTGCACCCTTGATTAAATGAGCCGTATTCAGTGGTGAAATCAATTCATGCTGATTTAGAATCTGCTGATAAGCAATACAAAAGTTTACTAGTAATTCAGTTCGTGATATATCGGCCATTAATACAATTTTCATTTTCTTTTTCAAAACGGCGTGTCTAACTATGTAAACACACCTCACCTCCCCATATTTTTACGCAGATCTCCTGATTATTATAAACGAAGACAGCCAGGCTCTCAATAAGATTATCGTTTCAGATATTTGTGCACTCATCATATACTTATCTCACATAATTCAGATAATATCAACTAATAATTACCAAATCCTTCAGTTAATCGTGCTGATTCATCATCATACAGGCCCATATAGTCGTGAGTGGGCGTGTGTCCAAAATATTCACAAAGTATGCGATAAGCGATATCAGCACTTTGATCACCATATGATGCATCTTCCAAAATGCTGGCTATCACAATTTCAGGATCATTGGCCGGAGCATAGCAGACGAAAACCGCATTAGTGTAGATTTCTCCGTCAGATCCAACTACCTCCGATGTACCCGTCTTTGCTGCGACTGATACAGGAAAGTCGCGGAACAAATCAGCTGTTCTTCCCTGATCCCATGTTGTAAGAGAAGTCATACCCTGTCTTATAAGGTCGCGTCCTGACGCATCCAGATTCAAGGGAATACGTTCTATTTGTTCAGGGACCTGCACAGTCCCATCTTCAGCTACTACCTCTTTTATAAAATGCGGAGTAACCAGATAGTCGGTCGCGATTCCTCCGATTGCGCGTGCCATCTGTAACATTGTATAAGAGTTATAAAACTGCCCGATTGAAGTCTGAACCGTATCAGCTATAAACCAGATTTGGTCGCTCGGATTCGTATTTATTTCCTGCTTCAGAGCCCGGCTGGGCCTTACTCCGATGTTCTCGCCCCCAATATCAAGGTTGGTGCTTTCGCCCAGACCTAAACGTTGCGCCATTTCACTTATTGCATCAATACCTACATCGACACCCAAAAGATAAAAATAGAGGTTGCAGGATGTCATCAGTCCATATTGCAGATTTAACTCTCCATGCCCGTTGATGGGTTCCTGAAGGCAGCTCCAGGTCAGTCCGCCGATTTCCTCATGGCCATTGCACCTGTAAATTGTATCATTAGCTGTGATCGTGCCGTTTTCAAATGCGGCCATTGCTGTGACCGGTTTGAAGGTTGAGCCTGGTGCGTACGACTGCGAAATGCCACGATTCAGCAGGGGCAAACCATCTGTATCCGACAGATACTTTTGCACGCGGGCCGCTGCCAGAGGATCTGTATATTGTTCAACAAAATCAGAGACAAGATAATCCGGATAATTTGCATTTACCAGAACAGCCCCGGTTTTTGCATCCATAGCAATTACACTGCCGGCAGGTGCAGACATCACTCTTTCCCCACGTTCAAAACCACGCAGCTCCCTCAATTTTCTTTCCAGATTATCCCGGGCTACACGCTGTAGATTGATGTCCAGAGTCAGCCGGACTTCACTACCTGCCTGAGGAGCTTTGCCCATTGATCCCGGGTAAGCCACGGGAGACCCTGATTCGGAATCCCTCCATGTTTCTACCGTGTATGCACCCTCCAGCCCTCGCAAATAGCGCTCAGCTGCCTGCTCAACCCCTGTTTTTCCCACAAGATCATTGACGGTATATCCTTCTCCTTTGAGCGCATCATATTCCTCAGAAGAAATCTGCCCGACATAGCCGAGAGCATGGGAGAGAATATCGCTGTCACTGGTATAGCGGCGCAGGTAGCGCTGACTGGCTGTTATGCCCGGAAAACGATAGTTTTGTTCATTGAGCAAACTGCTAAGTGATTCAGGCACATTATTTGCCAATAAAATCGGCACTTTACTATAGTAAGTCCAGTTATTCTTCAAAATAAGATAGCGCAATTCCATAATTTGGAAAGCCTCATAATCCGAATAAAGTCTGTTGCCTTCATCAGCAACAGGCTCTATAGAAAAGAAATCATAGAGTAAAAATTCAAAAAACTCACGTGGAGTCTGCTTCACCAGTTTTTGCCTCTGGGCAAGATTGGAAGCCTCTTCCGAAGTATAGAGGTTGAAAGTATCTTTATCTGTCTGGAAGGCTTCCAACTCCTCCCACGATCGTTTAAAAACAAAATTTACCTCATTGAGGGCTCCCGCTTCATGAGCCTTGCGATCTGCCTGGGAAATGTCAAAGTATGATCTTAAATCACTTTCTGAATCAACATCATTTTCTTCAAACAAGTTTGCCAGATCAAGGAGCATGCGATTAAAAGCTGCATTATCCAGGCCAACATTAACTATGGATATTGTATTAATGCTTTCAGTTACCGCCAAAGGAACACCGTTGCGATCAACAATATCCCCGCGTGGAGCTGACAAGCTCAACTCACTGCTGCTGCCACTTGATTCAAGGGCCGTATGAGTTGACTGGCCAAAAAGATGCAGCTCTGCTGTCCGCAGCAAGATCAGCACAAAAGCAAGGAGCAGAATGACAATTAGCAGCGCATAGCGATTAGACAGAATCTGACGCAGAAAGCCTTTCTTCAGACGCTGCGAATGCTGCAGGCGGCGAAAGCGTTTATCTTTTTTTTCACTTGCATTAGAGTGCACGGTCATAGCCTCCGTAGCCCTCAAGGTCGGTTTTTTTATGCTTCTTTTTTTTCTGATAAAAACCTAGCCATAAGAAAAATAATATTATCACACAGGCAAACAAGTTTGCTACAAGCATCAGCGGAAGTCCGGCAAACGATTCTCTTAATATCATTGCCAGTGACAAAGGAAGATTACTATCAAGCGGAAAAAAATAAGATAGTAAAGTCATAGAAATAATATGTACTAAAGTCACAGCCGGCCAGAAAAGCAGCAATCGCTTCCAGAACATTTTTTTATTTTCACTGAAAAATAGGCCGGCAAGCAGACCTATAATCATGCCTTCAAACATCCCTAATCCATAAAGCCTGCCGGTCAGATAATCACGCATAAAGCCGGAAATCAAGCCCATGGTAAAGCCCTCTCCGCCAGCTCTGGTCAAGCCGATTATCAAGGGCAGGAAGAGAAGAAAATCAGGAGCAGCTATCCGTGTCCACTGTCCCGGGAAAACCTGAATGCTTGCCAGAACAACAAGTAAGGCAGCATAGACCAATACTCGCTGCCAAATATTGATGGGTCTGGAAATACCGGGCATCTTACTTCCCTTCTATAGCTGACGGAAGCGCATGGTCGATCAGGACGAAGACATAATTCAGCTCTTCCAGCTGTGAAGCAGGTTCAATCAACGCCTGCATGGCATTTGAACGACTGTCAGTAATAATCTCAACTACTGTGCCAATTTCAATCCCCTCCGGATACAGGCCCCCGTCACCTGAGCTGACAATCAGATCACCGACTTGTAATGGTGTGCCTTCAGGTATTTGATCCGCCAGACAAAGTCGCCGGTTTTTATACTCAACTGATCCCCTCACCCGGAAATTATTACCGGCTGAAGCTGGAACTTTTGCGCTGATAGAAAAGCCCTCATGCATTAAGGGCACTACACGAGAAGATCCCAGTTCACTGGAATACAGCCTGCCTACCAAATTCTGCTGACTATCAAGAACCGGATATGAGCGGTCACTGGTTACCCAGATACCGTCTTCACGGCCCAGATTTATGCGAAACAAATCAAACATAGGACCAATAGAACGATTAATCACATTGCCGCCAACTATCTCATAGTCTTTAAATCTGCTTTTTAGATTTAGGGCATCTTCAAGCTCGTCATAGGCTTTGACTTTTTCTTCGTTGATAATGACCTTCTGACGCAAATCAGAATTTTCTTTTTCCAGTTTAGCAACTTCTTCCTTGAGATCCCTGTTCTCACTTACAGCAGAGAAAAAATTCCCTACAGATTTAAGGCTAGATTGAAAAAATGATACCACCGGATCAAACACGCGGCCAAAATAATCGGTAATAATCGTCCGTGTGGACCCAGGCAGTGCTGTAAGAATCATGGTCGCCAAAATGGCTACAGTGACTAAAACAATTATGAAAATACGCGGAGCTTTTCTTTTCATTGTCCCGACGTCCTTAATCTAAGTAATTATTATCTGAAAATACACAAATTAGTTTAGCACATCAGAGGTCAAAGTGATGTAAGCTGCCTTACCTTCAAGCTTGCCCAAAAGCAAACTTACATCAGTCCAAGGGCGCGCAAACTCATACTGCCTTCAGATCCTACAACAATATGATCCAGTACCTGTACCCCCATCATTTGTCCCATCTCACTCAGGCGCTGGGTGGATGTACGGTCAGCTTCACTGGGCATCGCATCTCCGCTCGGATGGTTATGTACCAGAACGATAGCCGCAGCATTGGCCTTCACTGCCTCCCGAAATATATCGCGCGGCTGGATTACTGAAGATGACAGTCCACCACTGGAAATCAATACATGCCTGATGATTCGATTTCTTGTATCCAGCATAATAATGAAAAATTGCTCTCTGGGCTGAAAACGCAGTTGAGATTCAATATATGCGAAAAGATCATTGGGACCATGTACTTTATGCCGTTTACGGCCGGCTCGCTTGGCTGTTGCCCGCTGTCCCAGCTCCAAAGCTGCTTTAATATTAAGAGCTTTTACCCTGCCTATTCCGGATATTGATCGCAACTCCTCCAGGCTCATATCAAATAGTCCGTCTATACTGCCTGCTTCCAGCAATACCTTGTGTGACAATTCCACAACCGTAACGCCCTTTTGCCCAGATTGCAAAATAATCGCCAGCAGCTCAGCGTCACTCAAAGCTAAAATACCAAGTTTTTCGGCCTTCTCATACGGTCTTTCCGTTAGTGGAATTTCTTTCATCGTTAATACACTTTTACTCATATACATCAGTCCTTTCATCAAAAATGCATGCCTTAGACATGCTTGTTTAAACTTATAATTTAATTGATGAAAGATGAGTTTAGATTTGTATCAACCTTTTTATCTGTACTTACCCACAGTATTACTCATTTGAATAAAAAGAACGACCAAAGCGTCGTATTCCTTCATTTCACCTGTCTTAATCAGCAGATCACTCTGAAAGCAGGCTTCAACTATTTCTTCCAGTTGTTCCAGAGAAAAGGAACGAGCTTGCCGCAAGAGCTTGTTTGCGTAAAAACTGCTCTTGGTTATACCACTATCTATGACTGCCCCGGGATTATTTAATTCCTTGGCCATCAGCAAGCGTCGAAACAAGTTTGAGATCATTGCCAGAATAGCTAAGGGAGCTTCTCTGCGATCTAATAAGCGGTCCAGATAATCCAAAGCGCGATCAGTATTGCCTGCAGCAAGAGCATCAGTCAGGTCGAAAATTGTTCCGCTGAGATCCTGCCGGCAGAGAAAATCAACAGTGTCCAGATCAATCGATTCCTGTTCCTTATTCTGAGCATAAAGAAATATAATATTGAGAGCTTGTTGAATCATGGACATGGAGGATTCATAACGTGATATCAATGACAAAGCTGCCTCATGCGTGATATTGAGCTTATTAAACTTAAATTGAGCACCAATCCAGTTCAGTAATTCCTGCTCCGATTGAAGGTCAAGGCGAACCACTGCTCCATCCAGTTCTTCAATCAGGTGCAGGAGTTTATGATCGAGACGAACAGCCCTTTCATCTGCTTCCTGCCGCTCTTCAAAAAGAAGTACTGTCCCCTCCCCTACACTTTCGAGGATTCCCCTCCACTCCGCCAGTGTGTCGCTGGTTAAAGCGCGGTTAAACAATCCGGATTGCTTGATATGTACCAGTTTATAGGGTGACATAAAGGAAGGAGTGGCAAGGTCTGCCTGTAAATTTTCCCAATTGAGATTGGACATTTTCTTGTCCAGATCATAAACTACGGCATCCATCATTTCACAGCCAGCTGTCAAAGCCTGGCCATAAATTTTTCCTCGCAAAAATGAAATCAGGTAGTCTTCATGTCCCAGAAGTACATACAGTTTGCGCAAAGGTAAAGTTTCCAGCTCCTTGGTCAGCCCTGCATATGTCATTTTTTTCTTTACTGCCATAGGACTATCCTACTATCTGCCTTTGAAAGCCGCAAGAAGAAAGCTGCACTTTGGTCCAGTCTGACAATACTGATATCTTGTTCACGCAGCCTGTCTAAAGTGTCCGGATGCGGATGATTATGCAGGTTGTTTTCACCTGCAGAAATTATCGCCCATCTTGCTTTGATTTGCTCTAGAAACTTTGTCTGGCTGGTCATCCTTGAACCATGATGGGCAACATGCAGATAATCAACGGGCCGCAGCTCTTCTGACCGCACAAGGCGTTCTTCGGTTTCTTTTGTCATATCAGCCGTAAAAAGAATGCTATGCCGGTGATAATCAAGATAAAACACCAGAGAACTATTGTTGGCATCATCTGTGCGACGCAGGTCTTCTGTGTTAGGTGCAATAAAACTGATTAGTGCTGTATCAAGTGATAACTGCTCACCGGCCAAGCTATGACGCACTGCAATTTTCTCTTTAGCAGCAAATTCCAGTATATAAGACATCCAGTCAAACTCATTCTGATCAAAGGGATTGTCTTCCAAGGCCGGAACTTGGCCAGACTCAGCTTCCTCTTTTTCAGGCAGTTGTGGCAGCAATAGAGATTTAACCCGTCCGAGACTCATCAGTTCAATCACACCAACTGCATGGTCCGAATGTCCATGTGTAATCAGGGCCAGATCCACATGATCACGGCCCTGTGACCTAAGAGCCGGCAAAATACGCTGGTAACCCATGCCGGCGTCTCCACCGTCAATCAGAATCGTCTGACCCTGTGGAAACAGTATTAAAGTTGCATCTCCCTGCCCAACGTCCAGAAAAATTATGTCTAAGTGATCATCATTCTGATAACTTGGCAAGGGGAACAGGGCCAGGGCAAGAAAAATCAGCATAGCTGAAAGCGCCAGTTTGTAATAAGCCGAACGATAGAGAAGATAGATTGCTATAGCAATGAGGATCAATAGTGCTGCCATTACAAGCTGGGAGTAACAGAGAAAAGTACTGCGGCAATTTGCTACCATCTGTATCAGTTTCAGCCAGAGCCTGAGCACTGTATCAGTAAGCAAAGAAGCCAATACATTAATTTGTGTACTAAAAAACGGGAAGACAAAACTAAGAAAAAGAATAAGAAATCCGGCAAGGGTCAGGTAAGTGGCCATGGGAATAAGAATAATGTTAACAAAAGGTGCCAGAAGATTTGCTCCTTGTTGTTGTCTAGCAGTCAAAGGCAGGAGAATAAGAAATACTCCCAGAGAGCTTATCAGTTTGTTGACCAGCCTGCTTTCGCCTTGGGGAGACAAATATTTGAGACTGCCGGCTGCAATGAAGCTCATCCAGAAACCGTTCTGACGAACTGCAAAGGGCTGTAACAACAGCAAGAAAGAAGCTGCAAGAGCAAGCGAGTTTATTTTGTCCGTACGGCGTTGTAGTCTGCTGTCTAACGACGCCAGCAAAAAGAGCAAAGTAGCCCGGTTGATTCCATGGCCGAAACCGCTCAATAAGGCAGGAATCAAAGCCACAGCAGAAAGCAGGCGGCGCTTCAGCCTGAAGTTCAAAGAAGCCCAGGCTGAAAGTTTTCTAAAGGGCAGCAGAAAAAACATCAGATGCATACCCGAGACGCAAACGAGATGATAGGCTCCGGCTTCGCTCAGCGCCTTACTCGTATAGGCTGTCATGCCTCCGGTATGCCCCATCAGCAAGGCCTGCATAATTCCTGCCTGACTGATCTGGAAGTCACTGATGGCGGAAGGACCGGTCTCGGTAGATTTTGGAGCAAAACTTTTCTCAAGCAATTCCAGCGACCGGAGGCGGAAACCATCCAGCTTATGCAAAGGACGATAATAGCGGGCTGCCGGCTCCAGGGCAAGAAGTTTCGTACTTGTCAGCTTAGCGCTGATACCCTCCGACCGGAACCAGTTTTTTTCACTAAAAGCTCCGGGATTCTGTGCGGCCTTTCCCCTGCTGTAGATGCCGCTAACAGTCATAATTGCACCCCGCTTAATATCTTCCGCTGAGCAGCCTGCCGGCAGGCGATTCAAGTTCAGTCCCATACTTATAACTGTGTGCCGGTTCATTCGCAGTTTTATACGTCGGTAGCCATCGCTGCCTGAAGCCGGCAGGGCAACTTCTATAACACGCCCGCTGACTTTAAGCGATTCCGACTCAGTAAATATACTTGCAGCCTTTAAAGAAAGCTCCGAGCCCAAGAGACTTAGAGCTGCAATCACAATAAACAGACAGAGGGCCAGACGCTCTGTGATATTTTCTCTTATTTTCATCATGCAAAAAGCATAAGAAAATAACTTCAGCTGGCTTTACAGATTAGCCTGCAGTTTGCAGACATAGCTGGTCAAATTTAACTTTTTATCACACAATTGATGCGATAAATCGTCGCAACTCATCAGTTCCGGGATCGTTGGCCTGATTGGCTGAAACCATGATCGGGCGATCAAAGTGAAAACTCTCCTGGCCCAGTGCTTCCCTTCTTTTTTTAAGTTCAGCTATAATTTTGAAGCGGGCGTCGTTTTGTCTGGATCTGGATAATTTATCCGCTTTAGTCAGCACAATCTGCCAGGGAATATGATAATAATCAAGAAAATCAACCATTTGCAGATCCAGATCACCAAAGCCTCGCCTGATATCCAGCAAGAGCAAAACTGCGGCGCGTTGCCTCTCCTGGCTGAAGTATTGGTCTGTTACACGAGAAAAATTCTCTTCTTGCTTACGGGAAGCCTGCGCGAAACCATATCCGGGCAAATCAACCAGATAAAAGCTGTCATCAACTGTAAAAAAGAACACCAGCTGAGTCTTACCTGGAGTCTGGCTGGTCCGGGCCAGATTTTTATTGCGACAGAGGGCATTCAAGAGGGTAGATTTTCCCACATTTGAACGACCTACCATAATGACTTCAGGCAGTGAACGCTGTGGGAACTGCTCTGTTTGCGCGGCTACAGCCGTTAATTCAACCTTATTGAATTGTACTGACATGCTTTTGCTCCTTTTTTCATCAATATTACTCTGCTATAATCATACACATACGGAGGGACTTATATGAATGAACTAAAGTTTCCGGCAGGCGACTCATCCAGAAACATCTTAAAAGATGATACGATGCTTGACCCGCTTGGACCTATTGCTATTATAAGCGCCCAGATAGAAGATCATCTGGCTGAGCGAATTAATCGTCAGCTGCGGCTCCGGCGCGAAGCTTACGCAGAGCTAGCTCCGGAAATCACTGATTTTACGGGCTATTTGCGCGATGATTACCGGGTTGATGTGGATCTCTCGCGCTTTAAGTCCGGAGAAGGCAAGGCTGTTGTTTGCGATACAGTGCGGGGCCATGATCTTTATATTCTGACAGATGTTCTTTATCACGGCAAAACTTATGAGCGTTACAGCAGTCCGGTAACCATGAGTCCGGATGAACACTATAATGATTTGACCAGGCTAATTGTAGCAACCAGGGATTCCGCCTTAAGGGTAAATGTCATCATGCCTTATCTTTACCAAGGCAGGCGTTTCCGGCGTGGTCGGCGGGAGTCACTGGACTGTGGCGGAATGCTGCAGCAGCTATTCAGCTTAGGGATAGATAATTTTATCACCTTCGATGCCCCGGACAGCCGTGTTGCCAACGCAGTCCCCTACGACAATTTTGAATCTTTCCCTACATCCTTTCAGTGTATACGTACTATCTTGCAAGCATGTTCGGACCTGGTTGTGGACCCGTCAAAAATGATGATCGTAGCACCAAATGAAGTTAACATCAACCGTTCCATTTTTTACGCATCAACCATGCAGCTGCAACTGGGAATTTTCCACACAAGACGTAGTTTTGACATCATTGATGGAGTAAGACATGAGCATCAGACTCTGGCTTACCTGGGAGATTCAGTAGAAGGCAAGGATATCCTGATGATCGGTGATCTGCTGGATAATGGAGACGGGCTGATTGAATGTGCGTCATACCTCAAGGCCCAGGGTGCAAAGCGTGTCTATTGCTTTACCTCTTTTGCCCAATTCACTGATGGAAGCTCCCGCATGCATCAGGCCTGGGCAAGTGGTATCGTTGAACGAGTTTTTTCAACTGACTTGTCTTATCTTCCCCCCACCATAGTGTCAGCCCCCTGGTACACTCCTGTACCGATGGCTGATGATACAGCTCTACTGATCAATGCGCTTAATCACGATGCCTCCTTGTCGCAGCTCATGGCGCCGGCAGATAAAATCAAATCCCTGATCAGAAAACACAAAGAAATGTGTCAACGATCTGAGACTGCAGTAGATAAGCGACAATTATCTTTTTACGACATATAAAAAACAGTAAAAGTTTTACATAGAGAAGGGTGTATAAAATGAATCTAAACAAACTTGGGCCTCGCAATGACAAGAATTACTACAAATACGACCAGTATGGTAATAACCCGATGCCGGCTCTTGGTCCGATCGGAATCATCGGTCTGAAAGGCGCGCGCGATTTTTCCAATCTGGTTAATAGTTATCTGGTTAAACGTCGCGCTGAATATTTAGAGACAGCTCCTGAAGCAGAAGAAAGTATCGGTTTTCTGAGAGACGATTATCACATTCCGGTCAACACTTTTCGTTTTTCTTCGGGTGAAGGCAAGGCTGTTATAGAAAACACCATCAGAGGTCACGATCTCTATTTACTCTGTGATGTAACAAATTATACTGCTACCTATAATCTACGTGGCATCGACAACCACATGAGCCCTGATGATCATTATCAGGACCTCAAGCGTGTCATTCTGGCAGCTTCGGGAAAAGCCAGGCGCATAAACGTTATCATGCCTTATCTCTATGAGGGCCGTCAGCACCGCCGTAATGCCCGTGAATCACTGGACTGCGCCAACATGCTGATCGAGTTGACCAATCTGGGTGTAAGCAACTTCATCACCTTTGACGCCCATGATGACCGGGTCGCCAACGCTGCTCCTACCAGTGGCTTTGAAAACGTGCCGATTACCTATCAGGTGCTGAAAGCCCTGTTCAACAAGTTACCCGATTTCACTATTACTCCGGAACACACCATGGTTGTTTCTCCGGATGAAGGCGCAATATACAGAACCATGTACTACGCCTCCATTCTGGGCCTGCCTCTGGGAACTTTCTATAAACGCCGCGACTATACTGTAATGAAAAATGGACGCAACCCCATTGTCGCTCATGAATTCCTTGGCGATTCCGTAGAGGGTAAAGATCTGCTGGTTATTGATGATATGATCTCCTCGGGTGAATCTATGATTGAATTGTCACGAAAACTGAAAGAGCGCGGAGCCAACAAGATCTTCTGCATCGCCACCTTTGGCCTTTTCACTGACGGTCTGGAGGAATTCAACAAAGCACACAGTGACGGTGTTATCAACAATGTACTCTGTACTAACTTGATCTACCGCTCTCCCGAGTTGCTGGCAGCTCCCTGGTATATTGATGTAAATATGGCAAAATTCGTGGCCCTGCTCATCGATGCCATGAATCACAACGCATCCATTTCCACTCTTATCGATCCGACTGCTAAGATCAGTGCCCTGCTGGAAAAACGTCGTATGACAGATTGTTAGTAATAAAAAAACGCATCAGATATACTCATGCGCAAATAATACTTACCGGGAAGCATACGCGGCAGCGTATGCTTCTTTATTTTGTGCGGCGATGCAGGAGGATTACCCAGACAACTACTGTTGCTGCAATTATCACAAATGCAGTGAGACCAAGAAAAAGATCCAGACTGTTACCGGCTATCAGGGCATTGATGGTCAGAAGCAAGGCAACTGATAAAATTGCAGCGATCCAGATGCCCGCCGGACTGCTCATAAATGACTTAAAACGTTCTCTGCCGCTATTCTTGGCCTTTGATCTTTTTGTCCCGGATTTACTCGCCATTGTTTCTCGCTCCTTAGTTCATTCATGATACACTGAAATGCGTAGTTTTTCAGAGAGGACTTTATTTTATGCCCGTTGATGGGATTGTAATAAAAAATATTCGTAACGAGCTTGACCGCGAACTGGCAGGAGCCAAAGTTGAGCGTATTATCATGAGTGACCGTCATACAGTTGTACTCTCTTTCTACAATCGCGGGCGAAAAACACAGCTTCTTCTGGGAATGAACCCTTCTATGCCGGAACTTCATTTTGGAGAAAATCTGAAGCTGAAAGGCCTGAACCCTCCGCCGGCCTTCGTCCTGACCCTGCGTAAATACTTATTGGGTGCCAGACTGATTAAAGTAGATGCTCCTTCTTTTGAACGAATCCTCGACTTGAGTTTTGAAAGCCTGAATGATCTTGGTGATCTGACTGAAAAACGCCTGATCATTGAATTTATGAGTCGCGTCGGTAACACCATACTCTTAAATCAAAGCGGTGTTATTCATACAGCCTTACGGCATGTTGATCACTCTGTTAACCGCTACCGCGAAATATTGCCGGCACACCCCTATGTGCCGCCACCCCCTCAAAACAAATTGCTGCCCGATGACCTGCTCAAACTATCTGCAGCGGAAATCTTTCAACAGCAAAATGCCAATGATAACCTGGCCAAAGCCGTTTATAAAAATGTTGCCGGTTTTTCACCTGCTCTTGGCCGCGAAGCTGCCTTTCGGGCCGGACTGGATAGCGAGCACATCTACACGGCTTTAAGTGAAGCGGAAAAGGGTCGCTTGCACCGGGCTCTGCTTGCTATCTGTCAGGAAATTAATGATAATAAGCTCTTCCCTGCCCTTTATTATGACGATTCCTCTGTCAATTCAGAGCGGCAGATAATTGATGTTCACTGTATCCGCCTGACTCATCTCCCCTACTTTGAGACTTATACATCAACACTAGAAGCCGTAAATGATTATTACACTCAAATCAGAAACGTCAGGGATTTTCAGACGAAAAAGCACAGTTTAAGCAGCAGGCTGGAAGAAAAGACCAGAAAGACAGTGCGTAAACGTGAACTGCATGAGGAGGACAGCGCCAGAGGCCGGGAAGCTGAACAGCACAAACTTTACGGCGAGCTGTTGCTGAGCAATCTGCACAGGCTCAAAGATGCGCGCAAGAGTGTCATTGTCCAGAACTATTATGATGAAAACAAGGAAATTGAAATAGTGCTTGATCCGCGCTATTCAGCTGCAGACAATGCCAGACTTTATTTTAAAAAATACGCCCGCAATAAACGGCGCCTGGAACAGGCAGAGAAGCTTCTGGAAGAGGATATGGCGCAGCTGGCTTATCTGGAGTCCATCAAAGTCAGTCTCAGCTGCGCTTCCGACTTTGATGACCTTCTGGCAATTGAAGATGAACTGTCTGAAGAAAAGCCAAGGCCCACAGCTAAGAAACTTGAATGCGAAGACCTGCAGCAGGAGCCTGGCAGACCGGCCAGTAAGCGTCGCCGGTCCGGACAATATAAACAGTTGCAGAAGGTAAATAAGCAGGCAGAAAAGGCTAGCAGGCATGAGTTGCTGCCACGACGTTTTTTATCAAGCGATGGCTTTAAGATAATCGTTGGCAGAAATAACAAGCAAAATGATCGTATTACTTTGCGTCAGGCTCGTAAGGATGATCTCTGGTTTCATATTAAAAACGCCCCCGGGGCGCATGTTGTAATCATGGCTGAAGGTCAGAAGCTTCCTGAACAGACTATTCTGGAAGCAGCCGGTCTTGCTGCCTGGTATGCAGGGACTAATCGTGCCGGAGGAAGCAGGAGTTCCGTAGATTACTGTGAAGTGCGTCACGTCTGGAAAGCTCGTGGAGGCAAACCCGGACAAGTGCTCTACGACAATTTTCAAACCATTCTTGTCAGCCCGCTCGATCCGGCTAATCTGGAAAAAGTATAGTAGCGATTTTGCCGCTCAGATCAGATCAGCTTCGATCAGCTTAGCATGCTCGGCACACACTTTATCGTAAAATTTGGAGTCTTCCAGAGATACAATACAGCCGCAGTATTTTTGACGGTAAAGCCCCAGCTCCCGCGCCAGATCCTGTCCATGCCTGTATTGTTCCCGCCAATCATGAGCTTCGAACTCAAGACCATAAGCAGCGGCAGCAGTTTTACCGGCCTCAATGATGCTTTCCCTGTCCTGATAGGGACTGACCAAAAGGCTGCTGCTTATGCTGTCAAAACCATTATTAGCGGCAAATTCAGCCGTTTTCATCATACGCGTCCTGTAACAGAATGCGCAGCGTTCTTTACCGTCTCCAGCCCGTTCCCTCCAGGCTGCCTCATCACTTCCGGGATAAATATGCAGCAAGAGCTGATAATGCTCTGCCGCTGTAACAGCATTATCAAGACGGCGCTGCCATTCTACAGCTGGGTGAATATTTGGATTGAAGAAAAACAGCTCGCAGTCACGTCCTTCAGCCAGCAGGAGCTCGAGCGGAGCCATCGAACATGGTCCACAGCAAATATGAAACAATAATCTATTGCGCGTCATCGCCTGCATCATCTTCTTTCATTTCTTCTGTAGATTCCCAATTCATCAGATCCTGCAAAGAGACTTGCTTGCCATTTGCCTGCATGACGCCATTCTTCGGATACTCAAGTCCCAGATGCGCAAATCCCTGTTGAGTCAAAACGCGTCCACGCGGGGTTTTGATCAAAAAGCCCAATTGCATCAGATAAGGCTCGTAAATGTCTTCTATCGTTGTGGAATCCTCGCCAGTTACAGCTGCCATGGTGTCAAGGCCCACAGGACCTCCATTGTACATGGTCGCCATAGTGAGCATCAGCATGCGGTCGGTAGAGTCGAGCCCTCTCTCATCCACTTCCAGAGCTTGCAGGCCCAGTTGACAGATTTCCCGGTTAATCACATTATCTCCCCGCACCTGTGCAAAGTCCCGCATACGACGCAGCAAGCGAATAGCGACACGGGGCGTGCCGCGGCACCGGCTGGATAGCAGTTCAAGTCCGTCCCGATCGATACCTACATCAAGCCGGGCAGCATTACGCAAAAGAATCTGAGCGATCTCATCCTCGTTGTATAGGTCCAGCCTGTAGACCATGCCAAAGCGGTCACGTAAAGGTGAAGAAAGCAATCCGGCCTTGGTCGTTGCACCAACCAAAGTAAAATGTGGCAGATCCAAACGTACAGACCGCGCTGAGGGGCCTTTGCCGATAATAAGATCTAAGGCATAGTCTTCCATAGCGGGGTAAAGAATCTCTTCCACACTACGGTTAAGACGATGAATCTCATCAATAAAGAGAACATCCTTATCCTGAAGATTAGTTAAAAGTGCAGCCAGATCACCCTGTCTCTCGATGGCAGGCCCAGATGTAATACGCATTTCAACATTCATTTCCTGGGCAATAATACCTGCCAGGGTGGTTTTTCCCAGTCCGGGCGGACCGTAAAGTAAGACGTGATCCAAGGCCTCTTCTCTGGCCCGAGCAGCTTCAATCGATACATTTATATTGTCTTTGATTTTTTCCTGGCCGAAATATTCGTCGAAACGTGTTGGACGAAGGCCATCTTCTCTCCCGTCAGAGCTGATAGTCTTACGTGAAAGCAGGCGTTCATCGACAAAAGAATCGTCGCCTTGATCCATCTGACTAAAAATTTCGTACATATCAATTCCTCAATCTACCACTTGGACAATTTACGTAATGCTTTGCGCAAGAGACTTTCGACATCATCATCCTCGGTGACAGAAAGGCTCTTAATGGCAGTTTCAGATTCTTTAGCAGAATAGCCTAAAACCACCAGAGCGTTAACAGCATCCTTAACAGCACTGCTGGCGGCAAACTGATCCGGTCTGGCCAGGAATTCAGCCTCAGCTGCGAACTCACTTTTAGCTACTTTATCTTTTAACTCAAGTATAATTCGCTCAGCACCTTTCTTACCGATACCTTTTGCCTGGGTCAGGCTTGTGACATCACCCTGTAAAACCGCCAGAGCAAAGCTGCCGGGATCCAGTGCTTCCAATATCTGCAAGGCAGTTTTCGGGCCGATTCCGCTTACTGTGATCAGAAGCGAAAAGAGGTGCATCTCTTCTTCCAAATTGAAGCCAAAAAGAGTCAGTTCATTTTCTCTCACATGCAAATGCGTATAAAGTGTCACTTCTTCACCTGCAGCAGGCAGCTGTGCAATAATACGCGGCGCAGATTCGATGCGCAGACCAAGGCCATACAGATTAATTACCACCGAATCATTTTTTCTCTGCAATAATTTGCCACTAACTCGAGCTATCATATTCTGAACTTTCTAATCAAATAAATGATTTCCTACAGCTAAAGCGTCGGTGCGGTTACCAGAGTGCGCATGACAGATAGCTACGGCTAGCGCATCAGCAGCGTCGTCGGGCTGAGGAATCTGACGCAAATCCAAAAGCTGACACACCATATACTGGACCTGTTCTTTATCCGCACGGCCATATCCTGTTACTGCTTTTTTCACCTGGATCGGTGTGTATTCGAAAACTGGAATTCCTGCTCTGGCGCCGGAAACGACAGCCACTCCCCGCGCATGGGCAGTGCCCATGGCAGTCGTAGTATTGCGGCTGAAGAAAACCTCTTCCACAGCCATACAAGTCGGTTTATACTTCTCAATCAAAGCCTGAATGGCCTGATCTATTGCCAGCAGTCGCTGTGGAAAGGGAGTACCCGCCTCTGTACGTACTACACCATAGTCAATAGTTTTAAAGCGATTATTGGCATACGACAACAGGGAAAAACCCGTAATGGCATATCCGGGATCGATTCCAAGAATCAACATAGGCTGTTATTTCCTCATATGTGCGTGTAAGGCATCAATGTTGCGTGCCCAGTCAATATCATACATTTCCATGCCATTGATATAAACCATGGCGTCGTATTGTTCTAAAGGCAGCATCAACTCGTCCATATCATATTTCTGGTAGGAGGGTGACTTGCTTATGATGCCAAGTAATTCGTTTTTGCTGTAGTTAGTAGTAAGAGAAGGTGCAATTGCTTCGGCTGTTTTAGCCAAGGTAACAACATCTACTGTCCGCATTTTGTTGATGAGGGCAGCGATGACCGTTCTCTGCCTGCCCATACGGTTAAAATCACTGTCGATTTTACGAATACGGGAATAATCAAGTGCAGTTGCGCCATTCATCCACTGTGGTCCAGGAGCCAGACCGAGATGGTAAGCCTCCGCTTCAGTCAGGTTAATGGTAACCCCGCCGACAGCATCGATTACCTCTGTAAATCCTTGAAAATCTACCGCTATATAATTAGGAACGTCAACACGAAAATTCCTTTGAACAGTTTTGAGTAATAATTCAGGACCGCCCCAGGCATGAGCAGCATTAAGCATATAGTTGGGAGTGTAGTTATATATATAACGGGGATCCGGTTCATTCGGAATACTGACATAAATCGCCCTCATCAGCGAGGTCAAATGAATCTTGCCGGTTTTCTCATTTACCGTCATCAGTATCATTGCATCAGAACGGCCAAAGCTTGTGTCGCCTGGCCGGGCATCAGATCCGATCAGCAGAACATTCCATATTTTTTCTTCATCAAATACAGGTACTTCCATACCCTCTTTCATGTTATCCGGAGCTTCCACTGTTTGCAGGTTGGTCTCGATCGGTATTGTCACTCCCGTATTTTCGTATTTAACGTTATTTAATATTATGAGAGAATATCCCATGACGAAGACAACTAATGACAGGGCTAAGCCAAGCAGTGTTCCGCTGACTATATATCCCTTGCTTACTTTCATTCGTTTATACCATCCAATCTTAATACATGAAGCAATTATAGCATGTTAAATTTAGTAAATAACGCAAAAAAGACCCTCACCAGGGTCTATTGCGCTTCAAGTCGAATCATCCGAAGGTATTTCCGGAAGACTAAAAAAGCAAAAGAGCTAGTCTGCCAGAGGCTGGGTCCGTACAATACGAGCCTTGCGGCGAGCAGCTGTATTCTTATGAATAATGCCTTTGCTTACTGCATGGTCAAGCTTCTTTTGCGCCTGTCTGACGATATCGTCCTTATTGACGAGATCCTGTTCCTGGGCGTTAATAGCTTTTTTTACCACTGTTTTAAGTTCAGACCTTAATCTCTTATTATTTTCCGCCTTACGTTCATTAGAGCGTACGCGTCTTTCTGAAGATTTAATATTAGGCACAGCAATTCCTCCTGTTTCTTTGCGAACAAAGTGCATTTTAGCATGATATGCACAGTTGTTTCAAGTCCTGATTGTTTTTTCCCCATAAACGAATTAAGTCTATTCGTATCCCGGAATTTTTCCCGATACACTTGTGACAAATGCGTTTAAAATATACCATAGTATGGTATTAATAACTAATAAACGGGGCCTGCCAGTCTTGCAGCTTCCCTTTAACAATAGAAAAATGGAGAATTTATGACTAATTCATCGGGAAAATCTTCCCGCAAAAAAAAGAAAGATCAAAACCTGACACGTCCCTACCGTAATGGATCGGATCTGCCTGAAGAATCAAATGATCACCCACTCCGCCTTATTCCGCTTGGCGGCATGCATGAAGTGGGAAAGAATATGACTGTTCTTGAATATGAGGACGAAATCGTCATTGTTGACTGTGGCATGGGCTTCCCGGACAGTGATATGCCGGGGGTAGACGTAATTATTCCCGACTTTACCTATCTGCGTGAAAATCGCCACAAAATCAAGGGCTTATTTATCACTCACGGACATGAAGATCACATTGGCGCAATCCCCTGGTTCATTGATGAATTCGATGTTCCGCTTTACGCCACACCCCTGACTATTAAACTGATTGAGAACAAGTTGGAAAGCCGCAATAAAAAACTTTTGCTTAAAGCTGACTTGCGTCAGGTTAAAGCCGGAGATATTGTAGATGCGGGGAAATTTTCTGTCCGCTTCATCCACATTAATCACTCAGTACCTGACTCAGTTTCTCTTGCGCTGAGCTGTCCTGCAGGAACTGCAATTGTGACTGGTGATTTCAAGGTGGATTATACTCCGATCAAAGGCGATCCGATTGATCTCGGCACCTTTGCTGAGCTGGGTAACCAAGGGGTACTGGCTCTGATCTCAGATAGTACAAATATCGAACGTGAAGGCCACTCCATGTCTGAGTCCAAAGTCGGCGATGCTTTTTCAGAGATATTCGCCAATGCCAGTGGACGCATAATTATTACAACCTTTGCTTCCAACGTCTGGCGTCTGCAGCAGGTTATCACTGCAGCGGAAAGGTATAACCGTAAGGTGCTGATCCTTGGACGCAGTATGCTTAACACTTTCAATGCTGCTACTGAACTGGGATATGTGGATTATAACCCGAAAACTATCATTAATCTGAATGAACTGGATAACTATACACCGGAACAGCTGGTGCTGCTTACTACCGGCAGCCAGGGCGAACCTATGGCCGCTCTGACCAGATTAGCCTTTTCTGAGCATCGCAGCGTTGAGATAATGACCGGAGACACTGTTGTTCTTTCGTCTTCAATGATTCCCGGAAATGAGACCGCCATTTATAAGGTTATCGACGCCTTGTTCCGAAAAGGTGCAGACGTTATATATCACGCTTTAGCTGACGTTCACGCCTCAGGTCACGCCTTCCGCGATGAGCTGCTGCTGATGAACCGTTTGGTTCGGCCACAATTCTTTATCCCTGCTCACGGTGAGTACCGCATGCTCTATACACATGCCAAGCTGATCAATGATATGGGAACTGCTTCAGAAAATATAGCTATTTTGAAGAATGGAGATATCCTGGAGCTTTATCCCGACCGCATGTCTTTCGCCGGTTTTACTGAAGGTGAAGGTATCCCCATCGACGGATCCGGAATGGGAGATATTGACGAATATGTATTACATGACCGGCGTCTCCTGGCTGATGACGGTGTTGTAACTATTGCCCTGACACTGGATAAGGAAAAAGATGAAATTCTGGGACAAGTCGATATTCAAACCCGAGGCTTCATCTATTCAAGTGAGATGCATCACATTGTGGATATTTGCCGTGAGCGTCTTGATGATATGGGCAATAAGCAGAGAAAACGAGGAAAACCGCTGGTTTACGCCTTAACTGAGAAAAACATTAAGAATGAGATACAAAAAGCGCTCTTTGAATATACACGCCGGCGTCCGGTTGTTATTGTTTCAATCAACCTTCTATGAGTTGTGACCGCGTGTAACTCTGACCACACTGTCAATCGCTTTAATCCGGCCTACCAGCCGGTCAAATTGCTGTTGATTTTCGACATTCACCGTCATCATAATATTGGCGCTGATATCCTTGGCTGAAGACATGGATGCTGATTGCACAGATGCATGTTCTTCAGCTATTGCAGCTGAAATCTCAGCCAGTAAACGGGTACGGTCGCGGGCAATAATTTGAAGATCCACCGGGTAAGTACTGTGCAAACTGCTGTCGTTCCAGGATACATCTATCAAACGCGCAGCACGCTCTGCATCCTCCTGAGAACTGTCAAATCTTTCCAGAATATGACGGATATTAGTGCAATTCATTCTATGCACTGCTACACCCTGGCCTCTGGTTATAAAGCCGATAATTGCATCTCCCGGTACCGGGTTGCAGCATTTTGACAGCTTGACCAAAGCATTATCCAAACCTTGTACTTTTACAGGAATTTCCTTGTCGCTGTCAGACTTCTTTTTTGTTTTGTTGATAACAGTAGCTTCTCCGCCTTTTAACAGCTTTTCTTCAGTCAGAATCTGTTCCGGACTGTAGACGATCTGCCCCCGGCCGGTAGTCATGTAGCCTCTTTCCGCCAGTTCTTCTGCCGGCAGAGTGCGCAGATAGGAATCACGCAAGCGCGGTAAAACACGCTTGGCCTGGAGGCCGCCATAACCTATAGCAGCATAAATGTCATCAATAGTGCTGTAGGAATAGCGTTTCAGCGCAGGAGCGATGATATCTTTTTGCAGTAAATCTGCAGGTGAGAAACCTGAATTTTTTATTTCTCGCTCCAGTATTTCCCTGCCCCGTACCATATTTTCCTCACGGCGCTCGCGTTTGAACCAGGTTGATATCTTATTGCGTGCCGTGCCGCTTTTAATGATGGCAAGCCAATCGCGTGAAGGACCACGAACTTTATCTGAAGTAAGAATTTCGACAATATCACCGTTTTGCAGCTCATAGGTCAGAGGAACCATACGTCCGTTGACTTTAGCCCCGTACATTGAATTTCCAATATCACTGTGGATGTGATAAGCAAAATCAACAGGAACAGCTCCAGCCGGCAAATCGATCACGTCGCCCTGAGGCGTAAATACAAAGACTTCATCTGTTATCAGGCCCTCTTTCAGAGTTGCCATAAACTCTGAAGCATCTCGTGTGTCGCTTTGCCATTCAGTCAGTTGCCGCAGCCAATTAAGACGCATTTCAGTTGAAGTAACCTTCTGATCCTGCCTGCCTTCCTTATAGCGCCAATGAGCTGCAATTCCATATTCAGCAGTGTAATGCATCTCGGCTGTACGTATCTGCACCTCAAAGGGGATACCCCGGCTGCCGACAACAGTAGTATGTAAAGATTGATAGCCGTTCGTTTTGGGCATAGCGATGTAATCTTTAAAACGTCCGGGCATAGGCTTATAGAGTTCATGTACCAGACCCAGAACTGCGTAGCAATCCCCCACTGTAGGAACTATTACCCGCGTGGCGAAGATATCATAGATTTCTTCTATGTCTTTATTCTGCGCCTTCATCTTGCGGTAGATGCTGTAAAAATGCTTGGGACGGCCTTCGATATCAGCTTCAATACCCATTTCAGAAATACGATCACGCAGCTCTGCAACGATTTCCACCAGGTATCTCTCCCGGTCTCCACGACGCTGTGCGATATTGCCGACTAACTCATAGTAGGCGTCGGGATCAAGGTATCGTAAACTTAGATCCTCCAGTTCCCACTTAATTTTATAAATACCCAAACGATGAGCTAGAGGGGCATATATATCCAGAGTTTCTCTGGCAGTGGAAATCTGCTTATCAGGATCTTTGTACTTCATCGTACGCATATTATGCAGACGGTCAGCCAGTTTGATTAAAACCACACGAATATCTTTCGCCATAGCAAGGAACATTTTGCGGAAGTTTTGCGCCTGCTCCTCTTCCTGTGAAGAATAAGATATTCGGGATAGTTTGGTAACTCCGTCAACCAGATACATGACTTCCTGACCAAATTCTCTCCTGATATCTTCCAGAGTAGTATCGGTATCTTCGACTGTGTCATGCAAGAGGGCGGCTGCCAGCGTATTGTCGTCCAGTTGTAAATCAAGCAATACTTTGCTTGCTGCAACCGGATGAGTTATGTATGGTTCACCTGTAGCACGCTTCTGATGCGCATGGGCTTTTTTGGCATATTCATAGGCACGCAAAATCAGCGAAGCATCCTGCCTGCCCGTGTATTCTTTCCAGACTTCAACGATATGCTGTACTTCCTTGTCAGCATGAGCGATGTAGGCATCCGCTTCTAACGGCGGAATTGCATCCCTTATTTTTCCCTTGTCTTCGACTTCTTTCATTCCCTTATTCCTCCACACTGCTCCAGCAGCAACCATGTGCTCGTCTCTCGCAGTCTGGGTTTTGTTTCTTCAGGTATGTCCATAGAAATCAGAAGTGCACCTGCATCTTCTTCCAGCATTANNGACAATTCTGAAGAGAATATATTATACCCTTCCCGCAGCAAGCGCGCCATACGTGAAGGTTTAAAAATGAAAGCTTCTCCTTCTTTGCCGCCGATAACATTTAACAGCTGCCAGATAAAAGGAAAAACATCCACTGATAGTGAAACTGAATCGCTCACCCGCTTTGCCTTGCAGCCTTTTTCCCGTAATTCCAGAAATGCTATCCAGTCAGCTATAGCTTTAGAGTTGATACTTTCTTCGTCTGCGGGTCTGATCGCCTCTACTCTCACCTGTGGACTGCGTGTTCCCCGATAGTCGTTAATTTCAGGTATGCCAAGCACATCAATGCGATCACCTGCCTGATAATGAAGAATCTCATTACCGAGGTTAAATGCAATCAGGTTAATTCTGCCGGAGGAGCCGTCGTTCACACTTAAGCGGAGATGTTTACCCTGGCCTACAGTATAAATCTGCTCAATCACCAGATCCGGAAAAATAAAGAGCGGAGCAGGATTTGCCTGGCCAAGCGGTTCGAATTTTTCCAGTTTTTCAATCAGGCTGACAGATATTTCATTAATCTGCATCAGACAGTCTGCTACTAAGGGCTGGCCTGTTAAGCTCTGAGGATTTTGAGAAACATAATCTTTCAGTGATTGTTTCAGATCATCAAATTTATCCGGCAGCAGCTGTACTCCACATGCTTGTTCATGTCCTCCGTACTGAAGCAGATGGTCAGCTGCAAAGTCCAGGGAAGCCAGAAGATTAAAATTTGCATAGGAACGTCCGGATCCTTTAAGAATGCCTCTCTCATCAGAGAGCACCAGGGCCGGGCAACGGTACTGTTCCGTCAGCCTGCTGGCCACAATCCCCAAGACTCCAAGATGCCAGCCTTTTCCACGCACTAGCACCAGCGGAGGCTTTTTCTCCTCATACTCAGCTTCGATTTGACTGAGGGCCTTTAGGAAAATATCCTCTTCAATGCTTTTGCGTTGTTGATTCAAGTTTTCCAGCTGCTCAGCTAATCTTTTCGCTTGCTCAGCATCGTCAGTCAATAAAAGGTCAAGCGCTACATCTGCTTCACCCATACGGCCGGCGGCATTAAGGCGCGGTCCGATATGAAAGGAAAATAGTTGGCTGCTGATTTCACGTCCCTGAGCCAGCTGAAGCAAACCTTTGGGAGCAGCTTGAGGAAATTTCTGAATACCATACCAGACCAGATGACGGTTTTCGTCTCTTAGCGGCATTATATCTGCAACAGTTGCAACAGTTGCCAGAGTGTAGAGTGTATCAAGAGTCTGCTGAGAAAGCGGATAATCTTTCGAAAAGGCCAGGGCAAGCTTCAAGGCTACTCCAGCTCCNNCTCAGGAATTGAAAAGGATAATCCTCATCTTCAATGATGGGATTAATGTATGGACACAGTGTACGGTCCGGCAGCTTGAGAGCCTGATGATGATCACTAATGATCACAGACACACCTGCTGCCAGGAGTGCCCGCACAGACTCGTCTGCATTTGTCCCGCAGTCAACCGTGATAAGCAGATCAGGAGGATCTTCCAGTATGACTGCCACCTGTTCGAGATTGAGATCATAGCCTTCCGTCAGACGCTCTGGTATAAGTACGCGCGACTTGATGCCGATGGCGCGGAAATAACGATACAAAATTGATGCGGCACAAAAGCCGTCTGCATCATAATCTCCAAAAATCAGAAAATCTTTTTTNNAGCAAATCACAGGCCCTGTGCATGTCGCGAAAAAGAAAGGGATCATGAAGGGGAATTTCTTCAGGATTGAAGAATTTATCGCGCCCGCTTGCATGGTTCAGTCCTCTTGCCTCAAGCAGGGTGTCCCACAGTTGAGCATGGCGCTCAACTTTTACTTGCCAGGCCAGTGGATTTAGCCAACGCAGGATTTCCTTCCTGTTTTTTTCTGAAAAAGCATGCTTGTCAGTCATTTAAAAAAAA
>LFRM01221660.1_pt1 | contig 40941 bp, 33 predicted proteins | sample 618341 | NCBI WGS metagenome assembly LFRM01 (sample SAMN03654438, study PRJNA283298) | anaerobic digester metagenome | isolation source: pool of bioreactors CSTR01a, CSTR02a, and CSTR03a thermophilic anaerobic... | place: Denmark: Kgs. Lyngby | collected 2014-05-21 | reverse complement strand
TGCCATATTTTATTTAGGCTTCACGACCCAACTAGCTACCCAACCTATCGTCCCATCATCTAATTTTACATTATACCATTGATTCTCAACCTTCTGAACAACCATAGTCTCTTCCTTGGTTACTCTCTTTAAAATATTAGCTTCTTCTGTCGGAGCACTACGCAAATTTACATAATTCTGCGTATTAATCACCATAGACTTTCCTACCACGCTGTTATCAGCCGGCTGTTTTGGTCCCTCCGTTTTTGTAGGTTCTTTATCTTGTTCATTATTATTGTTATTGTTATTATTCGTTGGTTTTGTCGTAGTGGTGGATGTTGGCTGCGTATTTTTGATTCTATTTTGTAAATCGTTAACTGTGTCTTGCAAAGCCGCAGCTTGTACCGTGAGTTCAGCTACTACTTTTTCTAAATCAGTAACTCTCTCTTGAATCTTCTTATCCGCATAACTTTGCGTCACTAAAGGATCCTGTTCAGACCCCGGTTCAGGAGAATCGGCAATAACTGCCCTCCCTAAGGTAAACCCCACTATGATCGAAATAACAGCCCCAATAAGAATAATTCCACGCAGTCTCATCGCTACACCTCTTTCAAACTTTTTCCTTATACCTTATCTTCTTAATCTTTCTAATCTATTTCTTAAGTTTTATTTTGATAAGTAGGCAAATTTATTTAGATATATGTTGATAAGCCTTCTCGTCTGTAAGCTGACTCTGCTGTCCGCTTGTCCTCCTCTGCTTGTATCCTTGCCCCAGTACGCCCAACTTCTCAGCTCCGAGATAAAAACTCAAAATCAAAGCTACCATAATCAGCATACCCTGGGCAGTAGTAACTAACGACATCACTATTGCCGAAAGGCTTAAAAACGTACTTACTGCATACATCGCCAAGACGGTTCCTCGATGAGACAAGCCTAATCTCAGCAAACGATGATGGAGATGCCCCTTATCTGCACTAAAGATGGGTTTGCCTCCAAAATAGCGCCGGACAATAGCAAATAAAGTATCAACAATCGGTATCCCCAAAATAACTACAGGTAAAAACAAGGAAATAACCGTCGCACTTTTCGTCAAGCCAATAATCGCCAAAACTGACAAATTAAAACCTAAAAACAGTGAACCTGTATCTCCCATGAAAATTTGCGCCGGATGGAAATTGTACTTCAAAAAGCCAAAGATACTGGCCGCCAGAATAAAAGCCAGTGCCGCCGCTTGAGAAGAAGTTTCCATATAGGCAATTATCCCCAGAGTTACCGCTGCTATCGCCGATACACCGGCAGCTAGCCCATCCAAGCCGTCAATAAGATTAACCGCATTAGTAATACCAATAATCCATAACAACGTCAAAGGATAACTCCAAATACCCAAAGAAACAACATTTTCCAATGGGTGGGTAATAAACTCTATATGAACCCCGGCAAACATAACTACACAGGCTGCGATAATCTGTACTGCTAATTTCTGCTTCGCCGTAACCCCTCTTACATCGTCAATAATCCCCACTAAGGTGATCAATAGCCCTCCGGCCAGGAGACCATAAAGCTCTCCGGTCATCTCAGTAGTCAATAAAACAGTCACCCAAAAGCCCAAACAAATAGCCAAACCACCCAGTCGAGGCATAGGCGCACTATGAACCTTCCGTTCAGTTGGTTGGTCCAGAGCCTTAATTTTAAACGCTATCCTTTTTACAAGAGGAGTCCCTAAAAAAACCAAAATAAACGCCATTGTCAATGAGCCAATTAAACTTATGTCCACTGATTCAGCCTCCCCCTTAACTGCTCCTCTCTTTGCCTACGCAAAAATGAAAGTTATCAATCTTCTACAGTTTTGTTATTATATCATGTTCGACAATATTTGTCTATTATTTACCATCTAAAGCAAACGTTAACTCCGCTTCACAAGCCACTTCACCGTCAACCAAAGCCCGAGCCTGACATTTCCCAATTGTTCCCCGCATTTTCACCACGTCAATTTCCAGTCTGAGCTGATCTCCGGGCACAACCTGACGTCTGAATCTGCAATTATCAATACGGGCAAAATAAGCAATCTTTCCTTTGTTTTCCGGTTTGGAAAGCACCAACACTGCACCGGTTTGGGCCAAAGCTTCCACCAGTAAAACTCCGGGCATCACCGGTTTTTCCGGGAAATGCCCTTGGAAAAACTCCTCATTACCCGTCACATTTTTCAAACCCACAATTCTTTGATCTTCTTCCATTTCAATAATCCTATCTACCAAAAGAAAAGGATATCGATGCGGTAAAATTTCTTTAATGGCAACTATATCCAGCATTTTTTCCCCCTTTAATCCAATAAAACCAAGAAACTAAACTACAATAAAAATATTATTTCGACATCCTTTGTTTTATCCCTTCTCCCACTTTGTGTAAAAAAATAAATGTTTCTTCCTCACGTAAAAGCAGTAAAGAAAGGGCATAAACAAGCACACCGGCCGCCACACTTAACACTACCTTAATCAGCAATACTTCTAATCCTACACCAGGGAAAAGAGTAGTGCTGAGTAAATTGTACAGAAACCCAGCAGTGACCGCCGTCAAAAGTGACCCGCTTAAAGACTTCACTACCGAACGACCCAAATCCCAGATATATAGGCGAGGCAAATGTCTTTTCAAAAGCACATACATCGCTAAAGCATTAAATACAGCAGCCAGCGAGTTGGCCAAAGCCAACCCACTATGGGCCAAAACAGGCATTAAAGCCATACTGACTACTACATTGACCAAAATCGATAATAACCCTAAATAAAGAGGTGTACGCACATCACCTAAGGCATAATACGCACGGGTAATCACCATAATCATGGCCATGGCGAACATTCCTACGCAAAAATAGAAAAGAGCATCTGCCGTCATCTGTGTAGCTACGGCATCAAATACACCTCGCTCAAAAAGCAGCTTGACAATCGGGGTTTTCAAAGCCATTAACCCGGCGGCTGCCGGCAGCGTAATCAACAAGACCAATTTTATTCCTCGCGTTAAGGTCTTTCCTAATTCTAGACGATTTCCCTGAAAGGATTGTTCCGATAAAGTAGGAAAAATTACCGTAGAAATTGCTAAAGCAAAAATTCCCATCGGCAAATTCATCAGCTTACTGGCATAATTAAGCGCCGAAATACTGCCTTCGGCCAAACCCGAAGCAAAAAAGCGATTAATCATTAAATAGATTTGGTTAACAGCAGTTCCAATAAAGATGGGCAAGAGATTATAAAACAGCACTTTTACTTCAGGATGGCGTATATCCCACGCCCAATAATACCTAAACCCTACTTTTTTAAGTACCGGCAACTGAATGAGCAGTGCTCCCACAAAACTAAACAGCGTACCCCAAGCTAAATATTGAATCCCGTATCTGCCGAAAAATATTACCGCCAAAATAATAATGATACTAGAAAAGGCCGGAGCAAAAGCTGCGACCGCAAAAGACTTTCGTGCATTTAAAATCCCGGTAATGAGCTGAGCCACTCCCATAAAAATAACCGAAGGAAACATAATCATGGTTAGCTGAGTAGCCAACCCGGCCGTCACCTCATCAAAACCGGGAGCTGTCACCTTTACCAGTAATTCGGCACCCAGCATGCCGCAAGCTGTAAAAACAAGCATAAACAGGGCTGTCCAATTCAGCGTAATACTGGCAATGCGCCAAGCTTCCTCCTGCTCTCCCTGCACCAGATGTTTCGTCACTACCGGCACAATGGAAGAAACTAAAGCCATCCCTAAAACAGCTTGTAAAAAATAGGGCAGAGTATAGGCCAATAAATACGCATCGGTAAGATAAGTAGCCCCAAACTCATTGGCAATAACCGCCTCACGACCAAATCCCAACAGCCGGCTCATAATATTAATGATCATAATCACCAGAGCGGCCTGTGTTATACTACGACTCACCTTTTTCTCCTCCACTATCGGGATTTTCCAGCATACTTACAGCGATTCTTGCGGTCTGCCAAGCTTTCTGATACATGGACGGTATTCTTAAATCCAGTTCCTTAATAATCTCCTCACGTTGGCTGTCAGCCCAGGTTAACATTTCCACTAAATTTTGGGCATTAAGATTATTAACCGATAGTAAGGCCACCTGTCCCGCCTGTCTTAAAAAGCGGTCAACTTTAGGATCGTAAGAAAGTCCCACCATGGGGACACCAGCAACCACCGCCATAATTAAAGAGTGAAGTCTCATGCCCACCACTAAATCAAAATTTTTTGTAATCGAGATCATTTCCTCAGGAGAATAGGTCTCTCGGAGAATAACACCCTGATGATTATTTAAGAGATGCACAGCTTCTTTAGCCACAGGAATATCCCCGGGGAAATGCATGGGCACAAAAACAATTTTCCAATTCTTTTCCATCATCGCATTTAAAGCTTCCACCAACGGCAGTAAATATTCATTTTTCTCCCAGGGGCGTAGATATACCCCTAACAGCTTTTCGCCCTCTTCCCGCTTAATCTCATACCTTTTTAAAATCTCCTGTCCGGGCTTTTCCTCAATTTCCTGCTTTTGCAAAGCCAATACTGCATCAGCGGTAACGATAATCTCTTGCTGAATTCCCAACTCAATTAAATCTTCTTTCGACTCCTGATCCCTCACGGTGATTTTATTCACCATATTTAAAATCCAAGAAGCCAGCCGTCTGTTTCTCTTTTTCTTCAGCGGACCTATCCCTTGGGCATAAAGCATCACCGGCTTATCAAAAAGCCTTGCCAAAAAGATTATACCTAAATAATACAAAGGACTGTTACTACTGCTAACATCTTGAAAAAGTGAGCCTCCTCCGCTCAGCAAAAGATCACAGCGGAATAAAGCAGGAATCACCTCAAAAATCTTCCACCGGTTAGCGACTTTTATTCCCATTCCCGCATATTGCTTTAGAGTCTTTTCCGGATCATGGGTCAATACAGTAATTTCGAGTTCAGGCTCGATTTTTTTGAGGGTCTTTAACATGGCGTAAAGAATGGCCTCATCACCGGCATTATTAAACCCGAAATATCCCGAAAGGACTATTTTAGCCATCAACAAGCCTCCTCTTGACCCTGCCAACAGCAAACCGTACCACAAGCAATAAAGCTATCCCCAATAAAATTCCCAACCAGAGCCCATGAAAAGAGCGGAGGAAGGAAATCGCCAAAGGCGTATGCAGATGAGCATAGGTATTAACCAAGGAGATTTGCCCTATTAATCCTAATAAAAGCACGGGTAATTTTTGATGACAATAACCGTAATACAATACTAAAAGCATTAAAGGATGTCCAATCATAAACTCCTTAGTCCGCGGTCTCACCATTAGCAAAGTATTTAACAGCTCTCTAAATTTTAGCTCCACAGTGCTAACCAATTCCGGTGCACCATTACCGGTGCGCAGTAAATAAACAGCCACAACCGCCAACAAAACCACACCGGCGATGACTTGCCACACTAAAACAGGGGCTTTTAAAACATTACCGACTGCTAGCAGCGGCTTTTGTTCCGTATGTTTAAAAAAGAAATAGACAGGAAGAATCAACAAAGGCAATAGATGAGCTATTTTTACACCGCTAAATTGATCCAGTTTCAACATAAAGGATTTATCAGCCAATAGTCCGGTCATTAAAAACGCCCCCACCAGACTGATGCCCGACATCACTAAAAGAGCACCCACCGCCCGGGGAATTGTTCTTTCCTGCTTTTGCACCATGGTCATAGCTGCCAAAAGCGGAAAAATAATCACCGCCAACAAAGCAAAACCTTTACGCGCCAACATCGGCTCCAGATACAGCAGTCCACCCCAACCGAGTAAACCGGCTAAACCTAACAACCCGGTCCAGTGAGGAGCTAGGAAGAAGTTCAAAAAGAGGATCCCGCCGCCAATTACCCCCACTCCCACAAAGAATATTAAAATACGCGAATAGGGTAAACTGGCCAAACTTTTTACCGGACCGATGGTCATTCCTTGGGCTTGCAGATTTGCCGCAATCCTACCGATAAAGCTCAGCCCCTGCTCCCATGCAGCTTGAGGATTCTCCATGCCAAAAAGACGCACATAAAGTGCCCTGATGTTACGTTCCTTCACTGCCAACTTGTATCTTTCCAGTGCTTCAGTTTCATTACTGCTTTTCATCTCGTTTTCATTAATACAATGGATGCGTACTACGTTTTTTTCCAAAAGAAACGCCAGATTAGTAAGCCCCCGCTGATTATAGAATTCAAACGTTCCTACCGGCACTTGCAAAGGCTGCAGCTTTTGAGCAAGATAACCGGCATCACCCGGGATAGCCTCATCATTAAAAGTGATCATCGAGACACCGGGCAAATCCTGCAAAGCAGCCAACATGGCATCCAAAGAAGCTTGTGTCGCTTTCTCCCAACTCCTGATGCGGGGTACTATCGTTAGACCACCGGTGTTTATTTCCTGCAGCTCCTGCCGTGAAAAGCCCACACCTAAATTCTCCCAATCATCGACCTGTAAAGGTATAGAAATGATCTGCCAAGAGCCGGATTGGACAGCTTCTACTTCCTCTATTTTCATCTGTAGATTTTGATATATTTCTGTAAATAACTCTTTCCCCTGCAGAAAGAAATAGATTTTTTCCTTTTCCGGAAGCAGTTCAGGGAAAAACTGTTGGTTTAAGCTCTGCTGAAAAGCCAGCTCTGACCCCATCAAAACAAACAAATCTCCCCCGGTCTTTAAGTCACCAAAAGTCCGTTCCCTTACCACTACACCTGTAGCCCCGGCTTCACGAAATTGTGCCGCCACACTTTGCAAGGAAAGCTGCTGAGCCTTAGAAAGAGTCTTTAATTGCTCATAATCAACTAATATTTCTACCGCTTGATAATCTTTTTCCGCTTGCCATCTATAAACACCAAGAAACAAAGAAACTGCCAAACCTAAAATAATACAAGCTATTCCTATCCACCTGAGATATTTTTGCTTAATCAACATAATCTTACCTCTCGCCTCCACGCAGACCAGACTAGAATCAATAACAATAACTCATCAATTATCCATCTTTATATGGAAATTTTCAAGCTAGCAAGTCATTAAATATTGATATAAATTTGCCAGTAATACCAACATCTCCGCAAAATTAGGCGTAGCTTCCCAATCCGTAATCCGTTCTGTCAACTCTTCCGTCAAAATCCCCTTCTCTTCTAAGAGGTTACGCGCTTCTGCAAAAGGTAATTTTTCTCCTGTCAGCCCTTGAGCAACAGCAATAACCATTTCTTTTTCCCGTACCGTCAGCGGAACTTCCACCCGTCTCAGCTTGACCTGGGGATTCCGTTCATGAGCAACGCGCAATACTTTGTTTAATTTATTTTCCAAATTCCACTTATTAATCTTCCGTTCCAAACCATAATTATTTTCATAACCACCTTCGATTAAGCCTAATTCTCTGGTAACCTTTACCCCCGGATAGGCCCAATGATCCATTACTAACGGACGGGGAGGAATATAATCCTCCAAATAAGCACCCTGGGCCACCAGTTTTTCCTGTACCCATTTGATCGCAGTAAGAGAGACCGTCATTTCCCGGAAAGAAAGATTTTCATTAATGGAGTAAACACAGGCCACACCTGCCGCTTCTCCTGTGACCATCCCTACCGGTAAAACGCGGGCACTACCATGAGGTAAAGAGTCATAAGAAGCGCTCCGACCTACTACCAACAAATTCTCTACTTCCAAAGGTACCAGACAACGGAAAGGAATAGCATAAATTGCCGGTTTGCCAATCACATTCCCGGAATTAGACGGGCTGGTTGGCTGTACATCCACCGGATAACTACCATAACCTATTTTATCCCACTGGTCGCGGTTTTCCAAAACATCGGTGATGGTCAAGCGATATTCCCCTTGAATATGACGAGTCTCACGTACATACAACTGCTCCGCCGTAGAAACAAACTGGGCCTTCTCAAAACCGACGAAATTTTCTCGCATATATTCAACAATGTGCGGTATTTCCTTTTTCCCTCGGGCAATACCCTCTGCCTTTGAGGCGGGATCCAAACTATCTACGCCAAAAATAAGCAATGCATTAATTAAGACATTCCCATTTTTCTGTCTGGCTAAGTTAGGTCCGCGAAACCGCATCTGCGGGTCTTGCGGAACATAACCTTCCGCCTCCTTACCATAACCCCAAGCGGCCACCTGATCAGCTCCGGTATGGGGATCATTATCCTCATGCTTCAGATATTGAATCACCCGCTCCCAATTGACACCGGAAACCTCAAAGACCAAAGTTACACCCATCAAAAGACCTTTTTCCCCATAATCCTCTCCACCGATAGTATAAGGGACTCCTGCCTGAGCCGCAAGATCCGCATCAGTTGTCGCATCGATTACCCTTAACCCCCAGTAATCAACGATTTTCTCCCCTTCGTCAGTTTCCGTCCCTGCTTTATTCCCTGCGGCATTACCTGCGGCCTTTACTGCACCGGCTTTACCAGCTTGATCTGCTACAGCCTTTTCTTTAACTCTGACCCCGGTAATTGTCTTCCCTGCCATCAGCGGTTCGATTACCTCTGTATTTAAAAGAAGAGTAATATTCTTCTCTTTCTTCACTTTATTAAAAAAATACTCCTTAGCCTCTTCAATATCAAAAGCATTACCTAAATCCCGATAAAACTCTTCAAAAATCCCTCTGGTCAACAACTCTCCTTGCGGACCATGGTTCATATCCAGAAAATTTAACTGCCCTAAAGTCATTAAGCCACCAAGAGCATAATCATCTTCAATGAGTAAAGTTTTTAGACCGTTACGGGCAGCGGAAAGAGCAGCGGCAATTCCCTCCGGCTCTCCACCCACCACAATCACATGATATCCTTCCTGCCCATTAATAATCGGTCCCGGGGTAATCCGATTACCCCCCCAGTAATAAAAGATCAAGGCAGCAAAAATCAATAAGCCAATTACTAATCCCAGAATTACTTGCCACAGCTCTACCTTGGATCTGTCCGGACGCGTCATTTGCTTTATTTGTTCCACATGCTTCGGATCTTTAGGCTTTTTCTTTCTATCTCGTATCAATGTATAGTCCTCCCTTCATTCGGGATTATTCGTAGATTTCTATTATAATTCGCTATATCTCACAAATTACCCTGCCCTTAATTTTAAAAGAAAATTCTATCTCTATTTTATGCATAATTCTTGAAGCTTACTCCTTTATGCTTACTGCGTAGAATTATGCCCGTAAAGAAGTGCTCCTAAGGTATATAACTCCCCGAAAGTTGGTTTCTCCTCAAAAGCCGCGAAATGCCGCTGCGCTTCCTTGGGAAGCAACTCCTCTTCCACCAGATAAGCATAAGCCTCTGCGGGAGACAGTTCTTGCCCCTTTAAAGACTTTACCACTGCCGTCAATAAATGTCCACGCGTAATGTTTTCCGGAAAGCTAAAGGCTTCTTTCTCCGGACTTACCTGACTAAAGAGATAATTAGCATCCCAATAATTAATCGGTTTGTCCAGTTTATAATCATTACTATAACCCCCGGCAGCTAAACCTAATTCTCGCATTACCCGCAGTCCCGGATAAGCCCAATGGTCCATCACCGCAGGTTTGGGTGGGGTGTACTCTTTAAGGTATGCTCCCTGGGCAATCAACCGTTCCTGAACCGCTTTAATACCGGTTTCATCCTTACTCAACTCCCGAAAACCCATGTTCTTTTCCAGAGAATAGGCTGCAGCAACGCCGGCCGCCTCCCCGGTCGCCATGCCTACCGGGATAACCCGGGCACTGCCATGAGGCAAAGAATCATATGACGCACTCCGTCCCACTACCAGTAAATTCTCTACCTGCAGAGGGACAAGACAGCGAAAGGGAATACTGTAAATCGCCGGTTTGCCGATGACATTACCTAAATTGTCAGGTGCAGTAGGCTGGATATCCACCGGATAACTGCCATGGGCAATTCTATCCCAGTGGTCGCGATTTTCCAAAACATCCGTAATGGTTAAGCGATATTCCCCTTGAATATGGCGAGTCTCCCTGACATAAAGCCGTTCCGCCGTATCTACCAACTCCACCTTACCGAAGCCCACAAACCGCTCCCGCATAAACTCCAAAATATGCGGAATCTCCGCCTTCCCCCGTTCGATCGCCTCCTCCTTAGAAGTGGGATCAAGGCTGTTTACCCCAAAAATAAGTAAGGCATTAACTAGAACCGTTCCGTCCTTTTGCCGCGCCAAATTAGGTCCGCGAAAACGCATTTCCGGATCATGGGGCTGATATTCCAAGGCCTGTTCTCCGTATCCCCAAGCCAACTTCCACGATGCTCCGGCATAGGGATCACCCCAGCCACTTTTAAGCTTGCTGAGCAATCTCATCAAATTATTATAAAAGAAAACTAAGGGCCAATTGACCTTCTTCACCCGAAAAACCAAAGTAACCCCCATCAATTCCCCTTTTCGTCCGTAATCTTCTGCCCCTATCGTATAGGGTACACCGGCGGCTGCAGCTACATCCGCATCTACGGTTGCATCAATAAGGCGTGCCCCATAGTATTCTTGGATTTTCCCTTTTTCCTTTACCCTTACTCCGACGATGGTCTGCCCCTGCATCACAGGAGCGAGGAAAGCCGTCTCCAGCTTTAAATCAATCTTCTCTTCCTTTTGAACCAATGCCAAAAAATATTGCTTCGCTTCGTTCAGGTCAAAGGCATTGCCCATTTCCTCATAAAACTCGGCAAAGATTCCTCGCGTCAATAATTCCTTCTCCGGACCATAATTCATATCTAAAAAGTTCAAGCCGCCCAAAGTCATTAGTCCACCCAGAGCCGCTCCTTCTTCCAGCAAAAGAGTCTCCAGCCCGTTGCGTGCAGCCGAAACTGCCGCCGCAATACCTTCCGGCTCCCCGCCCACAACGATCACATCATATACCTTGTCTCCCGGCAATACCTTATCTACCGATGTATCAGCTATTGCCTCTGCCCACAACGATACCGGCTGCACCACTTGAAACACTATGGCCAAACATAAAATTACCGCTAAAACTTTTTTCTTCAAAACACCACCCCACATTATAATCGCCAAAAACAATAACCTTTTTTTTCAAATGTCGTCTTATCTAAGATGCTTTTTACATCAATAATTATTCTTTCTTGATAATCAACTTCCCTAAATAAACTGTCTATTTCTGCCAAACTCATCTGTTTAAAGACATCATGAGCAACTGCAAAGACTAAACAATCTACATCTTTTATTGCTTTGAGATCAACAAGGTCAAGGCCATACTCGTCCTTAGCTTCTTCACTATCAGCCACCGGATCTACAACTATAGGGTCAAGACCATACTCTCTTAAACGCTTAATCATATCGATTACTTTTGAATTTCTTATATCCGAACAATTTTCCTTAAAGGTAAGCCCTAAAATAACCACTTTAGCTTGTTTTACTACCTTATTAGCCAGAACCAATGTTTTAATAACTTTGTCCGCAATAAATTTACCCATTCCGTCATTAATCTTTCTACCGGTTAAAATAAGCTGACTATGATAACCTATTTTTTCCGCTTCATTAATAAAATAATAAGGATCAACACCAACGCAATGTCCGCCCACAAGCCCGGGATAAAAGTTAAGGGCATTCCATTTAGTATTCATGGCCATAATTACCTCTTTTGTATCAATCCCCATTTGGTCAAAAACCATAGCCAGTTCATTCATAAAAGCAATATTAAGATCCCTTTGACTATTCTCCGCAACTTTAGCTGCCTCTGCAACCTTAATTGAACTTGCTTTATATACTCCGGCCTCAATGATTAGTTCATAAACTTTAGCAATTTCCTCCAAAGTTTCTTCATCCATACCCGCAACGATTTTCGTAATTTTTTCAAGAGTATGTACCTTATCACCGGGATTGATTCTTTCCGGGGAATAGCCAATTTTAAAAGCAGTACCACACTTTAATCCTGATTCTTCCTCTAAGATAGGCGTACAAATATCCTCGGTAACACCCGGATAAACAGTAGATTCATAAACGACAATCGACCCTGAAGCAAGATTCCGTCCGATTATTCTACTGGCTTCTTCTACAGAAGCCAAGTCAGGAGTTTTATCCAGATTTATCGGAGTAGGCACAGCCACAATATGAAATTTGGCTTCTTTAAGTCTAGCTTCATCGGCAGTGAACTCTACAGTAGTATCTTTAATGGCTTCATCTCCCACCTCATGCGTAGGATCAATTCCTGCTTTGTATAATTCGATTTTCTTGCTGTTTAAATCAAAGCCAATAACCTTTGCTTTTTTAGCAAAAGCAACTGCTAAAGGCAGCCCTACATATCCTAAGCCAATAACAGCTATCTTTTCTTTTTTCTTTACTATTTCTTCATATAAATTCATTTTATAACCTTCCTTAATGAGCAACTTTCAAGCAGAGTAATTATTACTTCGCCTTATTTAAGGAATAAATCATAATTAAATACATCCAAAAAATGGGTTGTCTTAAAACAAAGTGGGAAAGACTAAACACCAACAAACTTAAAAAAGCAATGGTCAGATAAATATTATTTTTAAGAACGAGACTCTCCTTTAAAAAGACCAGATATAAGATTAAGCCTAAAAAACCGGCTTGCATCAATAAATCTATAAAAGAATTGTGAGCATCTATAGTATTTTGCCCATCTACACAAAAGTCCGGGGGAAAGTTAATTACAGTTCCCGGCCCATAACCTACCAGAGGTGATTCTAAAGCTGTTTTTAGCCCATGTATCCAGAGAATAGCTCTGCTGCCATCCTCGTCCAAGTGATGAAACCAAGCAATTAAACCGGCAAAGCTGTTTTCGACTACTGTGAAATTTAATATGATAACTAAGCATAAAAGAATTAGAAAAATAGCTACAACTAATACCCTAGTCGAGAATTGTGTTCTTTGATAAACAATTAATACCGGAAAAATTGACAACATGAAAATATAAGCCACCAATAATGCTTTACTGCCGGTACTTAAACCAACCCATATACTCGCCCCGAAAATAATTAAGAAAATTATTTTTTTCAAAAAATCTCTTTTATATTGCCAAAGAAATAAAGCAAGTGCCGGTATGGGGACAAAAAACAAAGCTAACTGATTAGGATTTACTGCCCCTCCGGTAAAACGTAAATCTTCAAATACTAAGCCTAAGCCAAGAAAATATGGAGAAATCATTTTCCACCATATTAATAAAAAGGTAAATACGACCGTCCCTACGACAACTATATATTTGATTTTATTCACTATAGAGTCTTGTCGAGCTCTTAACAATACAGTTAGACCCAATAAAAACGCAAAACTATAAGCGAAAAAATCATAGAGAGAATCCTGCAAAGAAATTCTACCCGTAATTGCACTCACTAACAGCCCAAAACCCATGAAAATACAAAGCAACAACCCAAATAATAATATTTTTGTATTGACTCTGTCAAATGCAACTTCACCGGTCACCAACATCTGAAACCATTGCCGCAAGATCCAAACAACCAGCAGAATTTCACCTATACCTATAGGTAAATTGACCATCCTTAACCCGGTCATGGTAGTAAGAATCAAACCTATGGCAAATAATAAATCCCCGAGCTCATCTCTATTTTTCGAAATTAACATCCCTCATAGTACCTCCTGTACTACCTCTGAAAAACAGCCGGCTGCTCATCTTGGTGGTCAAATACAATAAAATTCCTTATACCAAGCAATAAATTTCTCGATTCCCTCAGCAAGAGCTGTCTGCGGACTAAAACCAAAATCTCTTTGCAAATCATCTACATCCGCATAAGTGGCCACCACGTCTCCGGGCTGTAAAGGGAGAAATTCTTTTTTCGCCTTTTTCCCCAGTTTGTTTTCTAATATTGCGATGAACTCCATTAAATCTACCGGCTGGTTATTGCCGATATTGTATATTTTAAAGGGTGGATTATTCTCTTTTTGCGGAGCATTATTCAGTACTCTTACGGTACTTTCTACAATATCATCTATATAGGTAAAATCTCTTTTCATTTGGCCATGATTAAAAACCTTAATCGGCTGATCGTGTAAAATCGCCTCGGTAAATAAAAATAAGGCCATATCCGGTCTGCCCCAAGGCCCGTAAACTGTAAAAAATCTTAGCCCGGTTGTGGGTAAGCCATATAAATGACTATATGTATGAGCCATTAATTCATTCGCTCTTTTCGTTGCCGCATATAAACTCACAGGACGATCCGCATGATCATGAACCGAAAAAGGCAATTGTTCATTTAAGCCATAGACAGCACTAGAGGATGCATAAACTAAATGCTCTACCTGACCATAGCGGCACCCTTCCAGTATATTCAAAAAACCGACTATATTAGATTGCACATAGATCTCCGGATTAGTGAGACTATCCCTTACTCCTGCCTGAGCCGCTAAATTTATCACAATATCAATTTTATTCTCCTGAAACACTTTAAACAAAGCTTCTTTATCTTTGATATCAGCATAAATAAATTGGAATTGTTCATATTTGTCAATAAGGGCTAATCTGGCTTTTTTCAGATTAAGATCATAATAAGCATTTAAATTATCTAACCCTATCACCTTACAACCTTCTGCCAATAATCTTTGGGCCAAATGAAAGCCTATAAATCCGGCTACACCGGTAATAAGATACACTTTCTCTCTGTCTAACTCCTGATAATCGCCTCTCATCTTAAATCCTCCGCTCAATATTCACAAGTTCATTGTCTTTAAGAGCACTTCATTTACTTTACTTACTTCAAAATTTTCTTGACAGATCCGCACGCTTGCTTGTCCCATTTTCATTGCTTTATCCTTATTTTCGATCATCCAAATCATTTTTTCCGCTAATTTTTCTGAGTTCTTTACGGGTACCAGGAAGCCGTTTACACCATCAATGACCGTATCTTTACATCCCGGAGCATCTGTGGTAATAATCGGTCTGCCCATGGCCATAGCTTCTAAAACACTTTTGGGAATACCTTCATGATAGGACGGTAAAACAAAAACTGATGATTTTGCTAAAAAGGGGCGAACATCAGCGGCTTCTCCTAAATACTCAATCAGCCCATCATCAAGACAGGAGTGAAATTCCTCCGGAGAAAGAGCCGTGGGATTAGTATCAAAATAGCCAACAATCTGGAACTTTGCTTCCGGGTATCTTTTTTTCACCAATTTAGCTGCGGCAATATACTCTAACACACCCTTATCTCTAATCAACCTACCCACAAACAAAAAAACAGGGAAATCCTGAATAGGCGTATAAGTAAATTTATCCATATTTACGCCGGAACCCTTAACCATTTGCACTCGCTCAGTTTCTACTAAGCCTTCCTGCAACATCAAGTTATAATCATCTGCATTTTGGAAAAATACTTTCTTACACTTTTTAAAAGCTAATTTATACTGTAATTGCAAAATTTTTTTGATCATACTTTTTTTCTCGTTTCTTAATATCGAACCTAAACCACCCATCAATATATAAACTTCTTCTATCCCTAAAAACCAAGCTGCCAAAGTTCCGTAGATTATTGTTTTGGCCTGATATGTAAAGATCTTATCCGGCTTCTCTCTTTGGAGCACCCTCATGATAGAGAAAAAACCCAAAATATCCTTAAAGGGATTCGTCCCCGTCTTATCTATTTGGGGTAGAGAAAGACATTTAAAACCTTTTCTCTGAAAACTAAACTTACCTGCCCATTCCCCGATAGGCTGCGGTGCGGCGGCAATTACTTCATGGCCTTTGTCCAGCATAGCCAGAATCATTTCTTCGCGAAAATACAACAAAGTGCGAGCATCACCGGCCAAAATCATAATCTTCATGATAGACTAACCACCAAACCTTGATATTTACAAAAACTGCTTATTAGTCAGTCCAGAGGTTACCCAATATCTTCTAAAAGTTACCACGAATACTCCGATGAGCATACCCAGACAAACCCCTATAGCTAAACTTAACTCTTTCCTGGGAGCTACAGGAACTGTAGGTTGTTCTGCCTGGGAGACCGGCGTTACGCTGGTCTTAGCAAGTCCCATCTCTTCTGCAGCTAATAATTCTGCGTACTTCTTTTCAAAAAAAGCATAATTTTGTTTGGCCATATCCAGCTTAAACTGCAACTGTTCCCGTAAAACGGGATTATCAGGTTGCTTTAGCAATTCATTCATTTCTTCAACACAGCTGACAAAATCAGTCCGGGCAATTTCTCTTTGTTCTGCTAAAAGCGTTAATATCTTCTGTGAATTTTTGCTGTTTTCTGCGCGAACAAAGTCTGCAAATTCTTGCGCAAAAGCATTGGCAATCGCAGTAGCTAACTGTGGAGATGGATCCCTAACCGTGATTTCTATTAAATTCGTATTAAGAAGATTAAAAACTTTGATTTTATCAGCGAGTACAGCTAAAGGCATTCCCTCAAGTTCCGTCTCCAATCTCTTTACAACCCCAGTTAATACCTCCTCCGATTTAGCCAAAGAAATATAATCCTGCATGCGAATTTGCAATGCTCCGGAATAATTATCAATTAAAGTCTCTAATCTACCGGTGTCACGATAATTCTCCGAAACTTGTTGAATTGTATGATAAAGCAAAACTGTTTTAGCTTCATATTTAGGTTCAACCAGAAAGAAGGTCACAATACCGGTAAGTAGTAACGTAATTAGCGTAAACCCTAGAATTATCCATTTGCCGGCAAAAATTATCTCCAGCAATTCACGTAAACTGGTTTCCTCTTCCATCAGACACACCCCTCTAAATTACGCTTAAATACTTTTTTATTATACCATATATAGGGTTTACCTGCCGTGGATTAATTCCTTCAGGCTAACTCCATTAACCAGGGGTTTTCATTAAAGGTTTCTGCCGAAAGCTCCGGCAGCAATTCCTTGGCTTTTTCGGGTTCGCCTAATTCTAGATAAGCACGAATAACTTCAATTAAAAAAAGATCAAACTGAATCAGAGTTTCCTCCGCCTTCCACCTCTTTAAAAACTGCGGGGAAACCGTGGCCATTTCCGCTTGTGCCTGTTCCCATAAAACAATAATTCCTTCATTCGCCCGTCCGGCCAAATGTGCTTCCTGCTGCTGCTCGGCTTTTTCCGCAAGCCGCCTATAAATTTGTGCTATCTGTGCATATTCATTATTCTCAAATCTCCGTATATAAGAGGGACTTTCTTCTAAAACACGGAGCACACTCTCTAATTCTCCTTGGAGCATTAAATAGTTCACTTTTGAGACAAACCAAAAATAATTATGATATCCTTTTTCAAGGGCCCGATTACTCATTTCTACAGCCTTAACCAAGTATTGCGGATCCTGTGTTTGAAAATAAGCCCTATAATGTGCTTTACCTAAAGACACATAGTTTTCGGCATTAAGCGGATATAAAATAATGGCTTTCTCTAATCTAGATCTGACTTTATCATATTCATCCTTTTCTCCGACGGTACCGCTAAAGCAAAAAGAAAGCGTTAGGGGAATCAGAAGCAAGAAATATAATAATAAAAACCATTGTCCCGCTGATTTCGAGATTTTTAGCTTTTTACATACTCCGCCCGCATTTTTTACTTTATGATTGAACAAACCCAACAAGATCCACGCTACTAAGGCCATAAAACCAAACGATAAATCAAAATCCAATAAACTATGGAGATAAATGAACAAAAAAGCTATCCCTAAAGTCCAGGTTTCCGCATCTTTTCTCTCTTTAAACAGATAAAAAGTCACAAAAACAAAAACACCTATAAAAAGACCTAAACCAATTATCCCGATTTCAACCCCTGTTTGACAAAAATGGGAATGAGGCTCCACCGACCAATAATAATATGACCTTAACATAGGATTTTGTATCTTCCAAGCGCCACCACCCCTACCGAGAAAATTATTGTGCTGCATAATTTTGACGGTATCTCGATAACAATCGACCCTTTCTTGTACACTGGTATTATTTAGATCAAGAACAATGTTAAGACGATGAACAATATTATGATAATCATCCTGAAAAAAAACAAGATTAAAGATAAAGAACATGGCGACTAAAAGTATTAACGAAATAAGTATAATAGAGAAGATTTTGACCCAGCGATGATAAGAGGTTAAGTTGTTCATACACGAAGAAAGGCCCCAACTAATCATCGCTCCAACCAAAAATACCCCAACTTTGAAATAAATCTGATAATCATAAAAAAGAAGATAATAATCATCATAAATAATCATAGAGACGACGAACGCCAAAACTGTAAATAAAATAATATTAAATAAACATTTTATCTTCTTCTCAGGAAAACCCAAAGCAAAAAATAAAATCCCCGGGAAAAAGATTAACCACATAATTCTTGATTGTGAGCCAATGAAAGCTAAAGTTAAAAAATAAGTGCCCCAAATATAAACAGGCTGCAATTTTTCCTCAAGATGAATCAGATAATATCCTAAGACAATCATGGCCGCTACATAAGCAGAAAAGGCATTAGAATACGTTAAAGTACTGACAAGCCGCTCACCATCTAAAAAGTCTTGCCCATCCAGCATCATAAAGGCCACAGCTGCCATAAGCACACCGATAAAAAATAAAGTTTTAATCACTAATTTAATATCCCTGGTTTTAAGCAAGTGGGCCATTAACCAAAAAACCAAAAAATAATTAAGATATTTAAGTGCTTCTTCTAAGGCTAATTTCGGATAAACACTCCCCAAAATACTGAGAAAATAAAGAACAACAAGGGAACATAACAGATAATCCAATTTAGTATGTAAAAAAACCAAGGTTTTATCTCGCACAAGTAATAAAAGCAGATAGATACCGGCGGCGGAGATTAAATGCATAAAGAAAAATTCAATTTCTTCATAATGAGTTCCCTGAAACGCCGGAATAAGCAGGATGCAAAGCAAGGTGAACAAAACCATTGCACTCAACGCAACCTCATTATTTCGTCCGTTGGGTGTATTAAGTTCTAGGCGCAATAGCTTCTTTTCCCCCACTTCTTCCCCTCCTACGGCTCAAACCATCTATATTCATTTTAACTTATCTCCAAATCTAAGCAAAGCCTTTGTTTAAACAATTTTAGACTTATTAAGAATGTTGTAAAAAGGTTTCAAGATATGATCCATAGAATAATAGAGAATAAATCATACTGCCTGTTTAAAGAGTTTACGGACGGAGAGATAATTTATGGAGCATGGCTACTTTATTGTATCTTTAGATCTGGAATTAATGTGGGGTATGAAAGACAAAAAAACTATAGCTACATATGGGGACAATGTACTGGGCGCCAGAAAAGCCATACCACAGATTCTCAAGATTTTTTCGGAAAAAGGAATTCACGCTACTTGGGCCATCGTCGGTTTACTTTTTAGTGCAAAGAAAAGCGATACGATGGAAATGTTGCCCGCAAGAATTCCGGTTTATCATCAACCAAAACTATCTTCGTACAATTATCTTGAGCAACTAGGCGATGACGAAGACACTGATCAATATCATTATGGAGATTCCTTAATCAGATTAATTAGCCGGTATAAACATCAAGAAATTGCTTCACATACTTTTTCTCATTATTATTGTTTAGAAAAAGGACAAACTAAAGAAGATTTTGCCAGTGATATTCTTGCGGCCAAAAAAGCCGCCGAACGGTATAACGTTGAAATTAAAAGTCTTGTTTTACCTAGAAATCAAATTAATAAAAAGTACCTGGATGTGTTGATTGAAAATAAGATCTTTGCCTATCGGGGCACCGAAGAAAATTGGCTGTATCAAGCAACCAAAAGTAATGATCCTAATTTCATCAGACGTCTTTTCAAGTTATTAGATACCTATTTTAATCTATCAGGTTATCATTGCTATACTCTCGAGGAAGCCGCCGTCAGACCAAAGCTCTTAAACCTTCGTTCCAGCAGATTCCTGCGACCATATATAAAAACATTTAGTTTATGCGAAAAGCTCAAAATTCAAAGAATAAAAGCCCAAATGAAACATGCAGCCAAACACCATTTACTCTTTCATTTATGGTGGCACCCACATAATTTTGGCTTAAATACAGAAAAAAATATGGAAAACCTCCAGGAAATACTGGATTACTATCTTTATTTACATCAAAAGTACGGTTTTCAATCAGCAAATATGGCTGAAATCGCCGAGATATACCTGAAAAAATAGATTAAACAAAAACCCTTGCCTAAAAGCAAGGGTTTTTAATTGCCTTAATCACATAGACAAGATCCGACATTTTCAAATACCCAATTCTCCATTTATGAACCCTAATACCATAAGCATAATCTACATAACGCTTCTCGGCAATTTCTTTTACCGGCTTATACCCTTCCAAAAGCAATTGACCGAAACCCAAATAAACTGCGGTTATATCCGTCAATATTTCATTTTCTTCTTCCGAGGGAAGCTCAAGATTATGATAATATAAAAAATTATGTGTACATTCATGGATTAAAATAGCAATAATCTGCTGCACACTATATTTATGATTACGATACAAATGCACTTCCCGAACCATTCTGCCGTAAGTCGTGTATAACCCAGCAACATCGCCCGGTGCGGCATCTTCTACCTTTACCTCAACCAAATTAAACACTCCGGTGTGCAGAACAATACTGTCCGCCAAGCTTTGCAATGCATCCGGAGAAAATTTATCTCGCTGCAGCTCTTTCCTTATATCCTCCGGCACCGTATAAACACCCGCTAAATAAATCCTCTTTTCACGTGTTTTTTCTTGAATATAAGCTATCTTCTTATCTAGCTTAACATCACTTACCCTGCTAAAAATCGGCTCCTCTTCTTGCAACACTTTGGCTTTTTGGTATAAAAAGATTAAATACTTGACAATATGTGTTATACCTACAATAAGCAACACAAATAACCCAAAAGAAAAGAGCACCCACCACAGCTCACGCATCTAAAATCACCTTAATTAACAGGTTTCTTACACTCATCATGCTCATCATGCTCTTCATGTTCAGCACTTTTTTTAAGAGCATCCTCTTTTTGCAGTTGTTGACAAGGAATACATCCCTCAACTTCTTCTCCGGTATTTATTTGTCCTTTAGGTCTATACGGCAAGTTTTGCTCGAAAAGCAAACTATTGCCCAAATATATCTTAAAATAATCAGTTATGTTATCAGCTATTTTAATCTTCTTCTTCCCCAACTCCTGAAAAAACAATTCATTAGCCAATGTATAATAGGCCAAACTATTACCAGAGGGGCTTAAAACAAAATTTTTCACTCCTATGGCTAGTTCCTCTTGCCCCTTGCCATATGTATAACTTAATAAGTCTTTATTATAAGATAAATAAATAATTTTACCCTCAGACGCCGCCCAAGCACTGCAACCGAAACCAACTCTTTGCCTTTCTTGGCCTCTCTCCTTTAAATAAACAATCTCATCCCTATCTTTATAAAGGAGCATCCGTCCCTGCTTTTCGATCAAAAAACTGTTTAACCAATCAGCGATCATTTCTTGAGAATTATCCTTAATTCTATAGCTAAAGAGTTGTGCTTGCTTATTGAGATAAAAGACCATCTCTCCGTCATCTGTAACCTGATAATCAACCACATCAATATCTATTTCTTGAGGTTCTTGATTATACTCATAATAGTACAACCTGCCACCGGCCTCTGAAGAATCAGCAAATTCATCCTGGATTTGATAGAAAACGCGTTCCCGAACTGTACTGATCGTAGGAATAACCCCGGTAGCTATTAATTGGCTTTTCTGTCCGTCTTTTTGGATATACAGCTTGTTCTCTGCTGTCACATATACTATCCCTCCGGGAATCAGGTCGTAACTAATTATGTCAGATACTAGCTTCTCCTTTTCGTTTTCATGATTTCTACTCAGTTCATATGTATATAAATCAGCAACCCCTTTTTGATCAATCTCCCGTAAATAATAAAGCCTGGTCTCATCGGTAGTAACCTTAATACTCTCCGGCCATGCTGCCTTGCAAATCAAATACTTATTACCATCACTTGTTTGCAATTCCAATTGATATTTTAAGTCCTCTTTCTTTTCGCAGAGTAAATAAGCATTACTTTCTCTTAAATAACGAAAATAGTCCACATTAGTCGCTATCTTTTCAATTTCCTGCCCGGGAATTTGTAGCAATAAATCCACATTTTCATTATCTTCCGTACTTTTAAATAAAAAAAACTCGTTCTCAACGGTTCGAGGTTTAATTGTCTTTTCTTCATGAACCTTTTCTTCTGTAACATCAGAACACCCAACTAAGCCCATCAGCAACAAAAAGCCAATAATGCTTAATCTATATAAACGGTGCTTTTTCATACACTCACTCCTCGACATAATTCCCGCGAATCTTCCGTAATATTAAATTATTCCACACGAATTCTAACAATCCCTGCATTTTTTCTGATTACTTTGATTTTACCTACCCTAACATAAACAAAAGGTTATTGACTAATTCCTCTTTTTCTTCTTATCTTTAAAAAACTTTATAAGATAAATTATAGTTCTTTTCAATTTTCTTCCCAAATCACTAGATATATGGATCTCTTTTTCGGCGACACTAGTAAATCCGAATTTTTTAATATCGTTTATGATATAATCTCTTTTTTCCGGTCTCATTAATTCACCTGAGTAAATTCTAGGATTAGATTTGCAAGCTAAAACCTGATCCACCTTTTTTAACTCAATCTTTTGGTCTCTTTCTAAAGAAGTTAATACTTCATATCCTTTTTTATTATTAGCAATAACAACGGATACCCCTTGATTATTCTTATCATCTTTATTATCGATGCCCCAAAAATCTCCTAATGTAATATCCCCTTGTCTGGGTAATCGATTGAACAGGCAATCATAACAAGCTTCATTTAAATAATAATCTTTAAGAAAACCCATAAAAAATCTATCTTGAGTATGTACTTTACTATACGTTCCCTTTTCCCCAATAAGAGATATGCTATAATTAGTCCAACCCGTACATTTATCCCTAAAGTTAACTTTTTTTATCTGATCCTCCATACCGGCAAGATAGGATTTAAAGGGAATATATGAAGGTATGCCATGACATAGTAAATCACAGGTTAAAAGTCGATCGTCCTTTACAATTTTTTTAATAGCTGCTATTTGACATGGCGTACCTACAAAAAGTATCTTCTTTGCTGTCTTCTCAATAGTATCCTTAATAGTTTTATAACTTTTATTTACCTTACTTTGCAAATATTTAGACCCTCTTAATAGGGCTAAATTATCACTTGAGGCAACTTTAATGTGTTTTACTTCAAGATTTTCGTCCCAAGCAGCGCCATAAACCTCTCCGCCTTGAGCAAGAACACTTTCCGCTATTTCAGAAAACATTCCTCCGGAGGATGAGGCCCTTCTTATTTCTTTATTCTTACTCCAAGCCATAAAAAATTGAGCTTCTGTTTCGTTTAAATATTCTGGATTGATCACAGGGCATTTTAAAACACATATGCCACAATCAACACATTTTTCTTCGATTATATTAGGTTTATAAAAACCATCAGCAGTCATTTCCATGATAATAGCTTCATATTCACATACATTAAAACAAGCATAACAAGCTGTACAGTTTTTAATTCCTATTTTATATATTGCTAACTTCTTCATTGGCCACCTCTAAACGAGCTATTTCATTTAATGTATTTAAAATATTTTCCTCTGCTAGTTTATTTTTTTCTCTCATTTTAATTTGTATTTCTTCATATTCTAAATCTATCTTATTTATTAAATAAAGAAACTTGGCCTTCATCTCTTGATAATCTAAATATCTCACATCGATAATATAATCTTCTAAATCATACCTTTCTCCGATTATCCCCCAATATTTTGTACTATAAGAAAGGGCGATTGCCGGTATTTCACACTGAATAGATGAAATCACAGGATGCATCCTGCTAGCAATCGTAAATAACGATTGCTGTATATAATTTCTCACCTCAAAAGGATACATCTCTTTATTTTCACAAATNNACTTTATCGATCATAAATAAATTAAAATTAAGCCAATCTTCCCTTTTGCCTTCTTGAGTATATCTATATATTAATTCACTTGGACAAAAGCTAATGTATTCTTTTGTTCTTTCTTTTTCTTCCTGTCGAGTAAGAGGCAATAACGCTAAATCATCGGTCATTTTTATATTTTGCAAACCTAAGCTATGAAGATATTGATAAGTTAAAGGATCTCTTGGATAAATTTTATCAATTTTCTTTAAAAGCCTTTTCATTACGGGCTTTCTAAAAAATCGATAAGGACCCATGGTTTGACCAAACATAATTATTTTTATACCTTCTCTTTGTAATAAATAAAATTTTATCGCATTGATGATAGGACTTTGCCAACCATAATCTTCGGTAAAATCATCGCCCCCCAATACCACTACTAGATCAATCTTTTTTATAAAATCAGAAATAATATTTTTCTTTCTAAAAAATGCCAATAAGTAATCATGTTTTTTAATCCCAACTTTAAAAAGAGATTTCATAGGTACCGGATATATTTGCTCAACACCGGTCGCTTTAACTAATCTCTTGATATTTATTTCATCAGTAGTTTCTACAAAATATTTATTCTTCTTCTTGGAAACCTTATTATAATAATTAATAAAATTTTCTCCCATCATCATTGAACCATAATTTAAAGTATTAGGACAATTGTAGATATAAATATTCAATCTTCTCACTCCATAAAATTAACTTTAGAGCTAACTTTATTTAGTTTGATCTTAACATCCAACAAAAAATTATAAAAAAAGGGCGAAATTAAAAATGCTTTAATCTTTAATAATAATTTATAATCTTTACCCTTATATTTCTTCATCATCGAAAGCATTTCTTGTCTTAAGCCCGGATAATTTTGATCTAAATCAGAAACTAAAACCTTAATACACTTTTTATATGAATATCCTTTTTGTTGTAGTAATTTTATTAGAAGACTAAAATGATATAAATAATGAGGTATTATTAATTCCTCTTTCTCTATATCTATCTGCTTATTGATATAATTAAATGCCCGTTCCATAGCCAAAACTGCATCAAATTTTTTGATATTATAACTTTCAGTAATTGAGCCCCTTCTTTGTACATAGTAAGAAAGAACTTTATCGATAAATATTACATTATTAGCTCTTGTTAACGCTTTAAAAGTTAATTCCAAATCTTCGCCGCAAACACATCCTTCTGTATATTTTAAATTATACTCTAATAAAAATTTTCTCCTGTAAACAGCACTAGCTGTACAGATCCACAGGTTATAGTTAATCATATTTTTTAGGGCTTCTATCCCCTTCATCTTTCGACCCCGTAACCTATAGACCTCAAAATAGTTTTCAATTACATTCTTTTCTTCAGTTACTGTATCAAAGGCCCAACAGATTACATCATACTCTTGTTGATTAATGTACTGAAATACTGTCTCTACAAAATCACTTGCTACATAATCATCGCCATCTAAAAACAGTACATATTTGCCTATTGCATGTGCTAAACCCCGATTTCTTGCTAAACTTACACCACCATTTTCTTGATTAATTATTTTATAATTAATTAAATCACTTTCAGACATAATATTCTCGATTATCTTTAAAGTATTATCTGTAGAACCATCATTAATAATGATGACCTCAAATTGTTTGTTCGTCTGCTTAATTAATGATTTTAATGTGTATCCTATGTAGTTTTCTACATTATAAGCGGGGATAACAATACTAAGTTTCACTTTATTAATCCTTTCAAATCAAAATAATACATAAACATTAATGCAGATTATTCAGCTTTTCTATCATACCTGATTTTTCTATAATTCTGTCCCAAGTGTAATTTTCAGCATTAAAATTTGATTTAAATGCAAATTTATTGATGTCTTCAATATCAAAATTTAAGTTATAATAATCTAATTTATAAAATAAACACATCTGCTCATTTTCAAACTTTTTAACCCATTGGTAATCAGTAGTAATTACTTTAAGACCAAGTGCTAAATATTCCAGTAATTTAGTTGATGTTTGCACATTATACGGATATTTATCCGGTACAAAATTGATTCCATATACTGCTTTAGACGCTATCCGCGGCACCTCTGAATATGGAACTTTTCCGGTAAAAATAAGATCTTTATTATTTTTATATTTTTTATAAATAGAATCATTTACATTTCCTATTAAACAAAGCTTACCATTGTTTTTTTGAGTAAATACTTTTAGAAATTTATCAAACTCTCTTGCCTTAGACATAGAACCTACATATACAAAATCGTATTCTTTATTATTGCTCTTTGTTTGAATAAAGCTTTTATCTATACCCATATCTCTATAACAATAGGCAATACCATCTTTAAAACCAAAACCCTCTTTTACCTTTTCGTTTAGAAATATCCTTAAATCAGGTTTAGGATTTAGCACCCTCTTCATGATATTTTTAATGTGTGGAAATCTCCCTATAGATAGTGAGGCATACTCATGTATAAGAATTTGACCTTTTGCTTTTTGTCTGATACCGCCTACCCCTTTAAATTCCCAGAGAACATCAAAATCTTTGAGGTCATATTCATCGCTTAATTTAGAAGAATCATACGCTTTATATCCGCTCGTTTTTTTAAAGTATTCAAGATATGCATCAACTTCCGGCAATAAAACTTTATTGTTCCTCAAAAACAATATTTTTATCACTAAAAACACCTCTAGAAACTATAAACTACAAATACCTCATATAAATCTCTTTCATCTCAGGCAAAACCTGGTTAAGTGAATACTGTTCGACCAGTTTTTTGCTTTTTTCTCCAAAGCTTTTGCGTATCTCTTCTGAATCATACAACTTTTCTATTGCCTCAGCAAAAGCTTGCAGATCATCTATTCCCACCACATAGCCATTAACCCCATCCTCTACTAAATCCTGATTACCTCTACAAGCTGTGACCACGAGAGGTAAACCTACTGCCATAGCTTCCATGACATTAACCGGTAAACCTTCTCGCCTGGATGAAGAAACTGCAAGATCCGCTATCTGCATAAGACCGGCTATATCATCCCGCTGTCCTAAAAAAAGTATGTTTTCTTCCAAATGTAATTTCTTAACTAGTTGTTGATATTGATTAGAGTAACTGCCTCTTCCGGCTAATAAAAGCTTTATCCTCGGTATTCTGTTTCTCACTACATTTATTGCCTTAATTAATAAATCTTGATGCTTATTATAATTAAGTTCTGCAGCATAGATTAAAATAAAATCATGTTCATTGAAGCCATATCCTTTCCGTAATTCTTTTTTCTTTTCAGAAGTTTGCGGAACAAATTTTTGCAAATCTACCCCGACACCTTTAACAAATTCTATTGATTTAGCTTTAAATTTTTTTCTAGCTATCTCATAATCTTCTTTATTTATTGTGATTAAACAATCAGTATGTTTTGATAACCAATTTTCAATAGGATAAGATAATAACCAATTTTTTATAGGAGCTCCCTGATAAAAATAAAAACCATGTGCAGTATATAAAACCTTTGTTCCTTTATTTCGTAGATTTTTCGCCGCAAATCTTGTTAAGGCACTTCCCATTGATGTATGACAATGAATTAATTTAAACTCATTTTCATTAATAATCTTTTTAAGATGTTTATACACATACCAGTTCATTATTTTGTATGGAGAACGCTGAAAAGGAAGATTGTACTTAATATCAACAAAAGGAATATCCGCATCTCCTTTACTGGCAACATGAACCTCATAACCTTGTTCTTTAAACCATTTTAAATATGGAATATGAAAATTTAAGATATGACTATCAACAATAGCCACAAATAAAATCTTTTCCATTTTTAATACCTAATCCTATTATTTTTTTAATACCAACTTATTTCATCTAATTCTTTGTTTTGAGACACACCCTTGGCACTATCTTTATTAAAAATAGTTTTAACCGTGTTAAAAATAATTTTTAGATCTAATAATAACGAATAATTGCGGATATATAACAAATCATATTTAACCTTATTTTCAGGGTCAGTAGAATATTTACCTAATACCTGGGCTAATCCCGTTATTCCCGCTTTTACAAAAACCCTATATTTAAAATCTTCCACTTCCTGATTATACTTTTGCACAAAAAAGGGTCTTTCCGGTCTTGGACCAACTATACTCATATCCCCTTTAAGTACATTAAATAATTGCGGAATTTCGTCTATCCTAAAAGTTCTTAAAAATCTGCCTATGGGAGTTATCCTGGCATCTTTTTCTATAGCTAATACCGGACCTACATTCTTTTCTGCATCTACCACCATGGTTCTAAATTTATATAAATCAAATATTTTATTATCTTTAGTTACTCTTTTTTGTTTATAAAATACAGGTCCTCCATCATAGACTTTAATCATTATTGAAATGATAAACAAAAAAGGCAAAAGTATAAATAATCCTACAAAAGATATTGCAAGATCTAAAACCCTTTTTATAACTGCTTGTCCAAAGGTCAAACCCATACTATCAACTTTAAATACTAACATATCATTAATTTGAGAAATCTGCGAATTTACCAGGGCTATTTCGTATAATCCAGGTACTAAATAAACAGTCTTCTCTCTTTCTAAACAGTATTTAATTATCTTTGATTTATCATTTTCGTTTATATTATTTCCTATATAAATCTTATCAACATTGTTTATTAACACATACATTTCATCATTTACATTATGACTAAAACATTTAATTGAATCATAATTATGTTTATCCAACAATAATTTTTTCACTATATATTCTGATTCTTCTTTAGACGCAATAATTAGTATCTTCTTAGAATCTCTGCTTAATCTTTTTCGTATACTCTTCATCTAAATCCCCCACTCTTATATCCGACAATTCACCGCTTTTTTATAACATTCGTAACAAAACTGCCCTACTCCTTCTACAAAATCAATTTCTTCATGAAGAAATACCCTTGCCTAAAAGCAAGGGTATTTGCTATTAATCATCAATTATCCACAATAGTGCCATTAAGATACATTTACGCTGGTTTCCTCAACATCAATATCTTTTTCCAAATTGCTCAAAAGCTCGAAAATACTTTCCCGATCGATGCAATACTGATACTCATGCAAATTTTGATAAAGTTTTTTCAGCTCGCCATAATTAAAGTTCTGTTTATGGGCGACAAAAATCCGTTTATGCTTTGTCGCCGTCACTCCTTCCGCTTCTGTCAATAATTCTTCATACAGTTTTTCACCCGGACGAATCCCGGTATATTCTATTTTAATATCCTCATCCGGCTTAAATCCGGAAAGCCTAATCAAATCCCTGGCCATATCCACAATCTTAACAGCTTCACCCATATCCAGAATGAAAATCTCTCCGCCTTGCGCCATGGCTCCTGCCTGTAAAACCAATTGCGCCGCTTCAGGAATAGTCATAAAAAACCTTCTCATTTCCGGATCTGTTACGGTAACCGGTCCTCCACGCCTAATCTGCTCCTGGAAAATAGGAACAACACTTCCCCTGCTTCCTAAAACATTACCAAAACGAACCGCCGTAAACCTAGTTGTACTAATCTCATTGAAATTCTGAATAATCATTTCGGCAATTCTCTTGGTCGCACCCATCACACTGGTAGGATTAACCGCTTTATCCGTAGAGATAAAGACAAAGGCTTCCGCTCCCACTCTATCAGTAATCTCTGCAACATTACGTGTACCCAGAACATTATTCTTAAAAGCTTCCCCGGGGTTCTCCTCCATCAAAGGCACATGCTTATGGGCGGCAGCATGAAAGACTACCTGAGGTTTGACTTCTTGGAAAACCGCATCCAGCCTGTTCAAGTCCTTAATATCAGCGACGACCGTACTAAGAGATACCACTGGAAACCTTTCTCGTAATTCCATTTCAATTTCAAAAAGAGGATTTTCATCATGACCTAACAAAACTAACTCCGCAGGATTATAACGACAAATCTGACGGCACAATTCCGAACCAATCGAACCACCGGCTCCCGTTACTAAAACCCTTTTTCCCTGAATAGAAGCTTCGACCAATTCTGTATCCAAAGAAACAGGTTCCCGCCCCAACAAGTCTTCCAACTTAACTTCACGAATAAAATCAACCGTAATCTCACCGTTGATAATATCATACATCCGCGGCAAGGTCCGTACCGGAACATTCGCCTCACGACAGTTATCCACGATTTCCTTAATCACCTGACCGGCAGCCGAAGGCATCGCAATTAAAACCTCCTGGATACCCTTTTCCTTTACAATCTGCACAAGATCTTTCCTGCTGCCAAATACAGGTAATCCCATAATCGTAGTCTTCACCTTACGTTCATCATCATCCAAAAAGCCTACAGGAAGCAGCGCAGAATTATCCCGACGCAGCAACTCCTTTACTACAAGAACACCGGCGTCTCCTGCCCCAACCACCAGAACCTTGCGACCGTTTTTATGCTTTTGAAAATTTCCGCCCCTGCCTTGAAGAAGCTTAGGAACAGCCCTTGCCCCACAAGACAAAAGTACATCTAACACCCAAGTAAGAATAAAAACACTACGCGGAACCGCAATATGTAAAAAATAGCTTATAGAAACTAACGCCAGAGCAGTAATCAACAGCGAACTAACCAAAGCGAGCAAATCCTCTGCCCGAGCAAAAGACCACACCCGTTTATAGATGCCGGTAAAATAAAACACCCCTACCTTAGCTGCTATATACCAAAACCATAAATTGGTGAAACCAAGATATATCAAGAGGGGAATATCTCCTTCAAATCTTAAGAAATACGCCCCATAAAATGCAATAATCCCTATGCATACATCTACTAACAAATAAGCCAAGACCACCGTCAACACCCCAATGTTAATTAATAATGAACTTTACATCTTATTATAACAGATTGGCTCCATTGGTGCATTGCAAATTAATTGTCATGAGCAGATGCCTATTCTATTAATCCCGTTTTTCAATAACTCCGGGACTTCGGGATTAGAACAATTAAAATATAGATTTAAACCACTAGGGCTACTAATTTTAATTACCCCATAGAGCATAACAGGCAATTCTTCATTATTGGCAAACCGCCGATCAGGACTCCCATCCTTATTAACATATTTCCACACCTTACCAACTTGCTTTCCGTCTTTAGGCACTTTACCCTCAATAACTACTTCAACAGTACTCACTTCTATATTAAGATCAGCATATTGTATCGCCGTTACTTTCTTCCCTTCATAAAGTAACAATCTGTCCGGTAAAAAGCATAATCTCAACTTATCACAGTATATTTGAAAAATTTCCACATTAGTATCTATAAATTTAGGCACAGATTTTACAACTGTACAAGGACTTTTTTTAATTAAGGCGGAAGCCTCCGCACTATATTTTCCGTCCTTAGGTTCTCCTTGAGCCTCAATCCGCCAAAATTCACTACAATTCTGTAAACTCAACAAAGATTCCAGCATACATTGATACGCCTTCTTCGTTTCACCAGTAAGGTCATAAGATAACCTTACAACCTTATTTTTCCGGTCATAAATCCTTAACGGAATCAATCCTAAACCCAACAATAAAATCCACATTCCCACGGCAATACCCCAATAAAATGTGGCAACCACAAATAATACAACTAAAACCCCCAGTCCTACCACAAATAGCTCCACTCTTTGCTGCTTCTCATTTATCTCCTGTGTTAGCTCATCAGACGAATGAGCAATTAATTCCTCAATACTTGCTGTTTCTATTTCCTGCAATTCAACATCCTGTCTAACCGCCGGCACTTTCTCTCGCCGATAGTTAAATCCACCACGCCCCGTGATTACAAGATTATCTTTAGAACCTGTCACTCCGAACGAAACCTTAATACCTGCTTTGGAGAAATTTATTTTAATAGGTCCTAAATTTTTATTTTTCAACCAACCCATCTTTACATCCCCCAATCTTTTATACCAGAAAACTATATTAGGCTAGTCTTTTAACACTTCTCTCTCCTCATACCCGTGAGGATTGTTTTTTTGCCACCTCCAGGAATCTTTGCACATCTCCTCTAAGCTTTTCTCTGCCTTCCACCCTAACTCCCTAAAAGCTTTGGATGGATCCGCATAACACTCCGCAATATCTCCCGGTCTCCGCTCCGTTATAACATAAGGAATATCCTTCCCCGTAGCTTTAGCAAAACTCCGCACCACCTCAAGAACACTATAACCTACCCCTGTCCCCAGATTATAAGCCTCTACCCCTGTCATTACTTTAACTTTATCTAAAGCTTGCAAATGACCTCTTGCCAAATCAACCACATGCAGATAATCCCTCACCCCTGTGCCATCAGAAGTAGGATAGTCATTACCAAAAATATACAGCTTTTCTCTTTTCCCAACAGCAACCTGAGTAAGATAGGGCATCAAATTATTGGGTATCCCCTTCGGATCCTCCCCAATTCGACCACTCTCGTGTGCCCCGATGGGGTTGAAGTACCTTAATAAAACAATGCCCCAATCCTTATCTGCAGCATAAATATCCCGCAAAATTTCTTCAATCATTAATTTAGTTCTTCCATACGGGTTCATCGCCTGTAAAGGGAACTCCTCGGTTATAGGCATACGTTCCGGCATTCCATAAACAGAAGCCGAAGAACTGAAAACAATCTTCTTTACGCCATATTTTTGCATAACTTCACACAGCATTAGCGTCCCCATAAGATTATTCTGATAATACCGCAACGGAAACTCTACCGACTCCCCCACAGCCTTTAATCCGGCAAAATGAATCACCGCTTCAAAGTCATTTTCTCTAAAAACCTTATCCAACTTATCTTTGTTTAAAAGATTCGCCTCGTAAAACTTTAACGTTTTACCGGTTATCTCTTTAATCCGTTTTAATACTTCCGGCTTACTATTAGCAAAATTATCTACTACAACAACCTCATAACCGGTTGTCAATAACTCCACACAAGTATGACTGCCTATATAGCCTGCTCCTCCTGTAACTAAAACAGCCAAAACAATCCCCCCACCACTTATGCAGTAAGCTTTTTTAACTCCTGCTTAGCTAGTCTAATAATCTCCTCAACCTCTTTAATCTTCATAAAATATATTAGAACAAAATATATTCCTGCTCCTATGGCTATAGCCAATAATAAAGATATATTAGCACTTAAATATAACAACAAAACCTCATAAACCCATTTGGCCAATAAACCCATAACCAGAGAAGCAACTACTATCTTTACGAAAGAACGGGTAATCTCCAACAAGCCAAAAGGTCCAATCTTCTTTCTCAAGCTAATAAATAACAAAAAGGTACAAAACAAAGCGGAAATACTGGTAGCTAAAGCTAACCCCCCCAGCCCTATAAACCTAGACAAAATAATGTTTAAAACAATATTCAGTGTCACAGCTATTGTTGCATTATACATCGGTGTCTTGGTATCCCGTAAGGAATAAAAAGCCCTGGATAACACTTCCCTTAAACCAATACCCACCATTCCTAAAGCATAAAAGAACAAAGCAACAGAAGTTAGCATAATGGCCTGTTCATCAAAGGCACCCCTTCCAAACAACATCCGCACAATAGGCTCTGCAAAAATCATCGCCCCTACGGTAGCCGGTATCACCAATAAATTAATCCCACTAATTGCTTGGGATAATGCCCTTTTCAAGCCTGCAAAGTTTTTCTCTGCTGCCATTTTCGAGATCAACGGATACATCACCGTTACTATAGATATTACAATTATACCATGCACAAACAAATTAAGTTTATTGGCATAATTTAAAGCGGAAATACCTCCCTCTACAATACGTGAAGCTAAAGTACGATCAACCAATACATTTATTTGACCAACAGAAACACTAAAAATTATAGGTATAATTAAAAGCAGTAGTTTTTTAATGTATTCATCATGTCTGTCCAGGATAATGCGATAGCAAAACCCCTTTTTATAAATAAAAGGGATTAATAAAATCAATTGCGAAGCTGTAGCAAATAAACTACCAATTGCTAAATAAACTACGTTAAAATTGGAGCTCAAGGCTATAGAAATAATAGTGAGCAGATTAAACGGGAACCCAATCAAAGCCGGAACAATATAGTTATTCTTAATTTGTAAATAACCGTTAAAAATATAAATTACTCCAGTAAAATAAATACCAAAGAGCATAATTCTTGTGAAGAATACCGCTAATTCTAAAGTATCTCCGGTAAAACCAGAAGCAAATATCTTCACCAAAGGCACGGTAAAGATAAGGCCTAAAAAGACCACTATTGTACATATAACGATAACAAAATTAATAATATTATTGGTAAACAGGTCAGCCCTCGGCACACCTTTTTCCTGCACAATATTACTATATAAAGGAATATAGCTTGTACTTATACCAGTACCAATAAAGGCAAAAATAACACTGGGAATAGTGAGCGCAATTAAATAAGCATCACTAATTGCAGATGCTCCATAAAAATACGATAGGGTTATTTCTCGAAGAAAACCAAGAAATTTAGATGCTATAGTAATGATCATTATGATTATCGCGGTTTTTTTCATTAATTTAATCCTCGAAATATTATAATTTCCCCAGAAAGTGTTTAATCATCTATAATCAAACACTTGTCCCTCTAATAGTTCTGATAATTTTTAATAACCTTTTATTCAGGCTCGCCCCAATTTTATTTATTATATCACTTTTTACATAATTCTTAGCCTCCGAAAAACAAATTATATCTTTTTGATTATTTTTAATAAATTTTTCAAACATATTAATACGCTTTATATTCATAGTATTAGGATGCAAACACCATGTATATATCCCAAATGGCATTTTTCTCGGAGTGGCCAAAAGCTGAGGCACAAACAAAATCTCCTTATAAAAGTATGGATAATATGCACTACCATCAGTTACCACTTTTATCTCATTATTCACAAGAACTCTTAAAGTTGTTTCATCAAAAGAATGAAAAGGGGCCATAAAAGCATCAATATTAATGCCCTCTTCTTTAAATTTTTGTTTTCCACCTAATATTTTTTCATTTTGAATATCGTATGATAACCCTGCAAATTCACTTTTATTAATAATACCTAAAATACCTGAATTACTCGTTAAATACTTATGATTATATCCATGCAAAGCAATGCTCCAGCCTTCTTTCTGCAAATTCCTTATCTCTTCCCAAAAATTGAATTCACATTTTGGATAATTTAACAACTCAACATCTTCATTATAGGGGATAACACCTATAATCGGCTTTACCCCATAACTGCTAAATATCTCTTTTAACAAAAAAAAATTAGTCCAATTCATATTTTCCGCAATATCATCTAATCTAAAAATATACTTTACTCCCACAATATTACACTCCTTATAATTAATTATCCTTTAAACAATCTAAATAATACTGGTTTTATGTCTCTCAAATTAACAAATAAAAAGGCATTAGTCCTAAATAAATCCTTAATCCAAGTAATCAATTTTAAATCCATGTTCAACATATGCCTTATATCACTTGTTTCCACCATAAAATAGTAATCTTGATTTATTTTCTTCTGCATATTATCAATGTTAACACCAATAGCTTCTAAATACCACAAATAAGGAATATTTACACCAATTTTCGAGAGTGCATATCCTGGTGCACCATTTCTAAAGTTAATCTCAATAAAATATATTTTTCCATTTGCATATTTAAATTCTATATCAAATATGCCCTAAAACTGAGTCTTTTCTATTAAATTAAGGATTTTTGTCCTATCAATGTATTCAGAATCCGTAACCGCCATAGCATAAGAAGTACTTCCAGCATTTAATGGATATTCTCTGATCTTTTTAATTATTGCCGGTATTATTATTGCACTATTTTTTACGGTGGTACACCCAATTATCTCTATCATTCTCGCATCTTTACCATATATATATTCTTGTACTAAAACTCTATAATAATTTTTTTTCAATTTTAATAAGTTATTTTGTAACTCTAATCTATTTTGACATATAACTATATCTGATTTTTTACCTTCGATACTGTATAAAGGCTTAACTATACACGGATATACAATTCCCTCAGGAATAGAAATGCTTCCATTATTCAGTATTGCTTCCCAGCTTTTAGGTATACTAAAACCAGATATTTTTTATCTCTACTATGCCAATCAATTTACCATATGATTTCATAATTGTCCTAATAACAGCCCCATTTGAAGCACCAGTAATTAAAATTATATAATCAATACAACTATTCTTAAAATAAAATTTCATAATCCAATCATTAAATAAAGTATATATACCCTTCCCTCGATACTTTTTATCTATTATTACATAACCCCGATAACCAACATTATTATTAAACATAATTGTTTTATTTTTAGATAAAACCCTCGCCGTAAATGTATTCATTTTAACTTGTCCGAAAAAAATCCAAAGTCCACCAACAACAACTCCGTCATATTTAGCCAACCAACAATGATGACCATCTTTTAACCATTTACTTATTTTTTCTTTTGTTACACTATCACGTCCCATTTTGCGATAAAAATCAAATATTTGCTCTACATTTCTCGATAATATAAACTCATTTTCTTCACTTTTTTTAAACATTTCCTCTCCATAAAAATCAATATAATCTTGTATTTTACAAGAGAATATAACTCCAAGATGTTTTTTATAAATAACATCTTTAATAAGATACGGTTTTTTTATAGCTAATTTTATATATCTCAGCATAAAAACACTCCAAAATTATAAAGTTCTTTTGTATTATCAATAGAGCCATCATCTATTATTAAACATATAAAATCTTTACATGTCTGGTTTTTAAGACTTTCATATATAAATATAAGGTATACGCCCTATTATACATTGACGTAAAAACAGTAATCCTTGGCGTCATTATTCTCACCTACTCATTTCAATAAATAATTACTTTTACAACCACTTTGCTGAAGAAAAATCATAAGCATTATTAAAATAATAAACCTCGAGCTAAAAATATCAGGAATGAAACAACTTCCTACCATCGTTAAAAGTAAAAGCCATCCTTCTATAAAATGTTTTTTAATAGCTAATATTTGCGCATATAATATAACACCAAAAATAATGCTTGTATAAACAATTCCTGTTTGAACAAGATATTGTAAAACAGAAAAATGAGGCATAGAAACACCACCCATTAAAAGTGATGTATAACTTCTACCAAAACCAGTTCCGATAAAAAAATTTTTAAGAAATATATTAAATGCTATTATATAACCTTGAATTCTTCCAGAACTATTTAACATATAACTAACAACGTTATCCATAGGGCGAACAATATTAAAAAAATAGAACGTTACTAACAATATGATACTTCCCGTAATAATTCCTTTAATCCTACTAAAAAGCCCTTTATTATTAAATAAAATATATATTCCAAAAACCAAAAAAAAGCTAATAATTCCAGTTCTCGCTGATGTTATCGCCGCAGCCGCGAGTACAAAAACAGTTCCCATATAAAATAATATTTTTTTTCGGCTGTACTTATCTGCATATAGTAGCATCATAAAAGCCGTTGTAACAAGATATAGTGTCCCATTACTTATATCCATGAACATAAAACCATATATTACACGATTTAAAGCGTACCCTATATTTCCTAGAGCAACTCCGGTAAACCTATGAAAAACAAATTGTATTATTATCCCTATTGACGTTACAAACCCAGATAGCATATATGCTAACCTTACTCTTTGTGTTTCATAATTGTCCATTAAAGGCCCTTTTACTATAGCAAAAAAAAGAATGATATTATAAAAACCCAAAGTAATAAATTGCCCAATACTTTCAGAGAAAAATTCGTGTTTTGTCATTAATAAAGGAACTAAAGCTAAAAATATAAGTATTAATGACCCTATACTTGTTAATGCCCGTCCATATCCCCTTATACTTTTTTTATAGAATTTCTTAAAGAATAAATGAACTATGAGAACTGCGCCTAAGATATAAAACCACGGTATAGGCAGGGTTGCAAAACTCCCTCCAAATATGTTACGCCACGAAATCGGTATACAATAACACATTAATTCCAAAATTATAGCTATAAAACCACAGTTTTGTTTCTTTGATAAATTAAAAAGTAAAAATAAAATAAACAGTGCTAAGAAAGCAACACAAGCACTTGATACATCTACAATAAATGCACAAAAATATAAACCCACAAGACTACAAACAAGAAAAAATTTCATATTTTACACCTTTTTATTGTTGTATTATTTATCTGAAAGTAATTTATTATAAATATTAAAAAGCTCGTTTATATATCTATCAATATTTCCAAGTTCCCTAGCCCTTTTATAAGCATTGTCTGATAAGGTATTTAAATAAACCTGATCACTAAGTATTTTTTCTAATCTATATATAAAATCATCATCAGAATCACATAACCCTCCACATTCACTATTCACAATATTTGCTAGTCCACCAACAGGAGTAGCTAACACAGGCTTTCCCAAAGCCATTGCTTCTACTGCGACAAGCCCATAACCTTCCCTTTTTGAAGGCATCACCAATACTTTGGTATTTTTTAAAATTGGGAAAGGATTTTGTTTAAAACCAAGCATAAATAAATTTTGTTCCAACCCCATATCAAATATTTTCTGTTTACAGGCTTCAAATAACTTTCCATGACCTATAATTACACCTTTAATGTTTGAAACACGTTTGGATAGTTTACCAATAATATTAATAAATCTTAAAGGATCTTTTTGTTCGGCAAGTCTTCCTACAAAGGCAATATCATATAATTCTGTCCAATTCTCGATTTGTGACAGTTGAATTATCTTCTGACAATCCACTGCATTCGGGAAAATTAGGCTTTTATTTTTAATTAAATTCGAAAAAAAATATTCGTTCAATACAACAGGTGAAACACATAAAATCCTAGCAATTCGTAATGAAGCTACTAGGTATGCAAAAGAACGTATATTTAATTTTGTTAACCACTTAGGGTTATGATGTAAATGTGAAATAATTAATTGTTGAGGAGTCATAAAAGTACTTACAATACTAGCTTGAAAGTCATGTGCATGTATTATATCTGGCTTCCATAATCTTACTGCTTTACGGACTTGATTTATTGACATTTCTCGAAGAGGAATATACTTAATCCCCTCTCTAGTTAATAAATTAGCTATAGGACCCTCCGGAGAAACATAAGCCATTTCATATTTTTTTGACAAATTACGGATTATAGTTATAGCTACATTTTCCGCCCCTGAGTACGAGTTGCTAGACAATAAATGCATAATTTTACTCAATTATAATTCACTCCATAAATTACATAAATAATATAGCCATTTATCTTACATATATCGTCATAAATATACATCATAAATCTCTTTCATCTCCTCCAAAACCTGGTCGAGCGAATACTGCTTGATCAGATTTTGGCTTTTTTCTCCAAATCTCTTTCTTATCTCTTCTAAAACATACAATTTTTCCACCGCTTTAGCAAAACCTAAAACATCATCTATTCCAACCATATAACCATTTACCCCATCCTCTACTAAATCCCTATTACCTCTACACGCCGTAACCACTAGAGGTAAACCTGTTGCCATAGCTTCCATAACATTAACCGGTAAACCCTCTCGCCTGGATGAGGAAACTGCGAGATCCGCTATATGCAGAAGATTTGCTATATCATTCCGATACCCTAAAAAATGTATATTTTCTTCCAAATTTAATTTCTTAACTAGTTGTTGATATTGATTAGAGTAACTGCCTCTTCCGGCTAATAAAAGCTTTATCCTCGGTATTCTGTTTCTCACTACATTTATTGCCTGAATTAATAAATCTTGATGCTTATTATAATTAAGTTCCGCGGCATAGATTAAAATAAAATCATCAACTTTAAATCCATATTCTTTACGTAATTCTTTTTTCTTTTCAGGAGTTTGCGGAATAAACTTTTGTAAATCTACCCCCACACCATTAACTTTATATACAGCATTAGCTTTTCTTAACCTTAATTTTTTTGCCGCCTTATAATCCTCCTCATTCATCGTCAACAATCCATCAGTCCATCTAGCTGCTAATTTTTCTAATGTATAATAGACTATCCAATTTTTTATTGGTGCCCCTTTATAAAAATGAAATCCATGTGCTGTATATAAAATTAATACATCAGGAATATTTCTACAAGCCAATCTAGTTAAAAAAGAAGCGACCGGAGTATGAGTATGAATTAACTCATACCCTTCAGATAAAACAAGTTTTTTTATTTTTTTATATGCTTTATAGTTGCTTTTATTAAGGGGAGACCTTGCAAATTCTATACAATGAACCCGACAACCAAAATATAAAAGTTCAGAGTTAATTTCACTTTCTATATTACAGGCAATATCAACCTCATGCCCTTGTTCAATCAACATTTTAATATGAGGTGTTAAAAACGCATTAATAGTATTTGATATTGTAGTAACAAACAGTATCTTCAATTTTTCCCCTCACTTTAATACATTCTACCTTTATAACTGCTTAATCACGATTTCTACTTCTTCACTACTTAAGTTACTGCTACAAGGAATATTCAGCAGATTCTTTTCATAGTAATAAGCCTTTTCTATCTCATATGTCTGACAATGAAGATACGGTTTTTGTTTATGAATCAATCCCCATAAGGGTCTGGTTTGAATATTTTGCTCATTAAGCTTTCTAAGCAATTGGTCTCTATCTAACCCGTACTTTCTCTTATCTACAATTACAGAATAAAACCAATGGTTTGCTCTGGTATCTGCTCTAAATGGTAACAAAGTTAAACCTTCTATTTTAGCTATGGCTTCTTGATACAATTTATAGTTTTTTATTTTTGTTACGATAAAACCTTCGAGCCTGTCTATCTGGTCAACACCAAAGGCAGCTTGGATATTGGTCATGCGATAATTATAGCCTATTTCATCATGAATAAAATACAAGGGGTCAGTCTTGGCTTGTACAGACAAAAAGGCTACTTTATCTAAAATGTTATGATTATGAGAAACAACCATCCCGCCGCCACCGGTTGTTATGATTTTATTGGCATTAAAAGAATAAACCCCTATGTCTCCGATTGT
>LFRM01175294.1_pt5 | contig 40995 bp, 38 predicted proteins | sample 618341 | NCBI WGS metagenome assembly LFRM01 (sample SAMN03654438, study PRJNA283298) | anaerobic digester metagenome | isolation source: pool of bioreactors CSTR01a, CSTR02a, and CSTR03a thermophilic anaerobic... | place: Denmark: Kgs. Lyngby | collected 2014-05-21 | reverse complement strand
TTCATTAACCTCAGCACACTTGACCGACGAGAACTCAGCAAGTACGAGATCTTGTTTGCAGATTTTTTGATCGATTATTTCCGCAAATTATCGATGTCGCAAGAGAGTGCCTGACACCCATTATTTTTTCGTTACAGAAGGGCTGGAGCCGCCGCCGGCGGTCGACGCAAGCATGAAATCTGCTCAAAACTGAATGCGATTTCGATCAGGACAGGTTCGCTGAATGGTCTTCCTATAACCTCTAGTCCGACGGGCACACCAATCGGTGCTTGCGGGTCGGGGGCAAAGCCTGCGGGCACAGCGATTGACGGAAATCCCGTTGCCGAGCACAGAACACCATTGCGTTGCTGCTGCCCACTTCCAATTTTACATACGAGTTGCTGCTGATGCGGATAGATTAAAGCGTCAAGTTCGTGATCAGCCATAATTTTCATGATCCGAGTTCGCATCTCCGCCTGACGGATTAATTTTTGATTATAAACGGGTGTGCCGACATCAAGTTGGAGCGCTGTCTTGAGATTTTCCTCGATACCGGGATGATATTTACCGCCTTCGATGATTTCCTCTACGGAGTGAACCGGAGCGTCGGGCCGCAACTTGGCCAGATATCCGTTCAAGTGTGTTTTGAAGTCATCTAGATGGACACTGACCTCTTTGATCATCCAGTCGCTGTCAATGTGGTCCGGGATTGCGATCAAGGTGGCGCCTCCCTCCTCAAAACAGAGCATTGCCTCCTTCATAACATCATTGACAGGTTGATTGATCTCATCACACCCGAAGAAGCTCTCTAAGACGCCCAGACGCTTTCCTTTCAACCCATCCGGGCGAAGGTATGGCATGTAGCTGACAGGCTGTCTGCCGACACTCCACGCCGTCTCATCATCGTTGGGATCGTAGCCGGCGATAACGTCAAGCGTCCTCACACAATCTTCAACTGTACGGCAAATGGGACCGGCTGTATCCTGTGTCAAGCTATAAGGCACAATCCCCGTACGACTAACCAGCCCGATAGTAGGTCGAATACCTGCCAGACTGCAGGCGGACGCCGGACTCCTGATCGAATTAATAGTATCCGTTCCGATCCCGATAATGCCGATATTACACGCAATCGCGGCACCTGTCCCACCCGATGAGCCTCCGGGAGTGCGCGTCGAGTCGTACGGATTGACCGTCTGCCCAAGCATCGAACTGATGGTCTCACCCCAGATTGCGAACTCATGCAGATTGGTTTTGGCAAGTATGATCGCGCCGGCCTCACGGAGCTTTTTAGCGATAAACGCGTCTTCATCGGGGATGTAACCTTGAAGCGATTTTGACCCAGCCGTCGTTGCCATGTCGTATGTATCGACGTTGTCTTTTAACATCACAGGGATACCGTGGAGCGTGCCCTGCAATTCTCCTGTTTTCTGTAGCGCCTGATCCAAGCGATCAGCTTCATCTAAAGCCTTCGGGTTAACCAAGATGATGGCATTAATCGCGGGGCCCTTGTCCTCGAACGCTTCAATGCGCGCGAGATACGTTTCAACAAGCTCACGGGCACTCAAACGACCCGATCGCATGGCTTCGTGGACTTGCGCGACCGTTGTTTCCATCACATCAAACCGTTTCACAAAAGAACCCCTTTCTTAACTCGGACTATTGTTCGTTAACCGAAGAAACTCAACAGCAGACCGGCGGCAACCGCAGAGCCGATTACGCCTGCCACGTTGGGCCCCATCGCATGCATGAGCAGGAAATTAGACGGGTTATACTTTTGGCCTTCTTTCTGGACGACACGGGCAGCCATCGGTACGGCTGATACGCCAGCCGCGCCAATCAACGGATTGACTTTGCCCTTGGTGAGCAAGCACATCAGTTTGCCCAAGAGCACACCGCTCGCAGTTCCAAAAGAGAATGCGGCAAGCCCGAGACCTATGATCATAAGCGTACTGGGCGTCAGAAATGTTTCTGCCGTCGCTGTGGCTCCCACTGTCAAACCAAGCAGAATCGAGACAATATACATCAGTGAATTCTGGATCGCGTTGACAAGAAGCGGCACCCGCTCCGACTCTTTCAACAAATTCCCTAGCATCAGCATTCCGATCAGCGCTCCGGCCGAGGGAAGCAGCACAACGGTGAAAAGCGTGACAATAATCGGAAAGAGAATTTTCTCTTTCTGACTGACTTCGCGGAGTTGCTCCATCTTGATTTCGCGCTCTTTTTTTGTCGTGAGCGCCTTCATGATCGGAGGCTGAATAATCGGCACCAGTGCCATATAAGAATAGGCGGCGATTGCGATCGGTCCCAGTAGTTCCGGCGCAAGCCGGCTCGTCAAGAACAATGCCGTCGGCCCGTCCGCGCCTCCGACAATGCCGATCGAGGCCGCTTGTTGCGGAGTGAACTTGAGCGCCATCGCGCCTAGGAAAGTGGCAAAGATGCCGAGTTGTGCGGCAGCACCCAGAAGCAGACTTTTCGGGTTGGCGATCAGAGGACCAAAATCCGTCCCTACTCCGATACAGAGGAAGATCAAGGGCGGGTAAATACCAAGTGCCGTCCCCTGATACAGATAGTATATGAGGCCGCCCGGCTGATTGCCAAGCGGTCCGTCCAGAAGACCTGTCAGCGGGAGATTGGCCAGAAGCATCCCAAACGCGATCGGGATCAGCAGATACGGCTCATATCCTTTTTTTACTCCCAAATAGATGAACAGGCAGGCAAGCGCAATCATAATCAGCTTGCCGGGTAACATGATTCCGAACAACTCCGTGTCGAAGCGAAACAATTCCACGACGCCTGAATTTTGGAAAAAATCGACGAGGATTTTCAGCATTGTGATCTCCTACTTGAAAGAAATGAGCAGTTCGCCTGCCCGGACAACATCTCCTTTATTGACATGAATACCGCCAATTACGCCATCACCCGGCGCGACGATCTCATTTTCCATCTTCATGGCTTCAATGACGACGAGGATATCACCGGCTTTCACCGTGTCACCCTCTTTGACCGCAATCTCGAGTATCGTGCCCTGTAAGGGCGCGGTGACGACATTGCCCGAAGCAGACGCCTGAGGGGGCGGGGCCACTTTTGGAGCTGATCTCACGGGGGGCGCGACAGCCGCTGTTGGTATTGGACGCGATACCGTAGGCACGGGCGCCGCCGAACTACCCTCTCGGATCTCCTCGACTTCGACGTAGTGCTCAACGCCGTCAATCACAATACGAAATGTTTTGATCGTCATGGTATACGATTCCCTTCTATGACGGGCGCCGGAGCGTATCCCGGATGCCCGCTGCTTCCCAGTCGGAAAGAGTCGCCTCGCGGCGTTCGATTTTTCTTATAACAAAGCGCGTATCGCTCTGTGAATAGGCTGTAATCGCCGCCATAATGATGGCAGCTGTTTTCATATCTACTTCATTTTGACTCTCTGCGTCTTCAGACGAGTTATCTTGTGAGGCATCACCTGATGCAAGTAATTCTTTGCCTCTCTTTTTTCGGTTAGCAAAAAATGCTGTGCCATCCACGAGATAAGAGATACAAAGAAGCACGAGAAACACGATCAGAATACTGAAAGCCGAGACGAGAAGGCTATTGCCGAAAGTCAGATTTTGAAAATCCATCCGTTGTCTCCTTTACAAAGGCATGTTGCCATGTTTTTTCGAGATCACGGTCATGCGTTTCCCTCGCAGCGTGTCAAATGATGAGATCAACCGCTGACGCGTCTCCTCCGGCATAATGACATCATCCAGATATCCTCTCTCCGCCGCGATATAAGGGCTCATCATTCCCTCTGAGTATTCAGCGATCTTTTCTTGACGCTTGGCCTCCGGATCGTCCGCTGCTCTGATCTCGCGCGAGAAGATGATATTCGCCGCCCCCTCTGCCCCCATGACTGCGATCTCCGCATCGGGCCACCCGAGCACAATATCTCCTCCTAGATGCTTGGAGCACATACCGATGTAGGCTCCGCCGTAAGCTTTGCGCACGATCAGCGTCACTTTGGGAACAGACGCTTCACTGTATGAAAACAGCAATTTTGCGCCATGACGTATAATCCCACCGTATTCTTGCTGTGTGCCCGGAAGGAATCCCGGTACGTCCACAAGTGTCAGCAGCGGAATGTTAAATGCATCGCACGTTCGGATAAATCGGGAGGCTTTGTCTGAGGCGTTGATATCGAGACAACCGGCCATCACGCGCGGCTGATTCGCGATCACCCCAACACTCTCCCCATTAAGTCGCAGATAACCCGTGATTATGTTTTGAGCATAATAGGGCTGCACTTCTAAAAATTCGCCGCCGTCCGCAACGCTGTGAATGAGATCCTTCATATCATAGGGTGTCCGCGGATCTGCCGGGATCAGTGAGTTCAGGGATTCGATCATAGCATTGGGATCCTGGAAACAGTCAACAGTATTTGGTTTTTCCAAATTATTTTGTGGCAGATAACTAAGAAGCGTCTTGATTTGAAGCAGGCACTCCTGTTCATCCGCGGCCCGGAAATGGGCGACGCCGCTGACGCTATTGTGGGTCATCGCGCCGCCAAGCTCCTGAGCTGTCACTTCTTCTCCGGTGACTGCCTTAATAACCTGCGGTCCCGTAATGAACATCTCGCTCGTGTTATCCACCATAAAGACAAAATCAGTCAATGCCGGCGAATAGACGGCGCCTCCCGCGCACGGTCCCATGATGACCGAAATCTGAGGGATAACGCCCGAAGCCTTTGTGTTGTTGTAAAAGATGCGCCCATATCCGGCGAGGCTATCAACCCCCTCCTGAATACGCGCGCCCCCCGAGTCATTGATGCAGATCATAGGGGCGCCGACTTTCATCGCCATTTCCTGCGTACGAACAATCTTGTCAGCATGCATTTCGCCTAAAGAACCACCGATTACAGTGAAATCCTGTGCGGCAACACAGACAAGGCGCCCGTCAATCGTGCCATATCCCGTGACCACTCCGTCACCTGCCGCCTGTTTTGTATCCATACCAAACTGCGTGGCGCGGTGTTTGACAAAGAGTCCCGTCTCTACAAAGCTCTTGTCGTCGAAGAGTGCGATAACGCGCTCGCGGGCTGTCATTTTTCCACGGTCATGCTGACGCTCAACGGCTTTGTCTCCGCCGCCTTTCGCCAGCACTTCTTTGAGTTGCGTCAATTTTTTCTGTTTTTCAGTGAGCAAAAATTTACCCTCCTACGTCATCTATCGTTTATTTTCGAAAACTTTCCGGGATATCATAAAGACCGCCGGATAATTCAACAAGTTCGTCGAGCGACTGTACCACAAGACGGTCATGCGTAGCCTTGACAGGATCAATACCCAGGTCTTCCGGGAGCGCGATCTTACCGGCTTTCCGGAGCGCCTCGACTACCTTTACCCCTGCGTGCTCTGAGATCGGGGTGCCTTGTGCGACAGCACCGAGCATCTGCGTCTTTTCCTCATCGCTTTCTGCGAGGTAGAGGTACGCAATCCCCTGCTCTGTTACAACATGTGTGACATCTTCTCCGTAAATCATGACAGGCGGCGCGTCGAAACCAGCTTCGCGTCCGATCCTGACGGCGTCAAGTTCCGGAACAAAATTCACGCCAAAACGTCCCTGGCTAGCCAGCATCTGGACGACAAGTTTTTTTCCGCGAATCAGCGATTTACCCGGATTGGGCATCATATCCATCCATGCGTCTGACGAATGACGACGTCCAAGCGTGTTGTGCCCCATGTTGGGAGCCCCTCCGAAACCTGTGAGTCGCCCGCTTGTCACGGTCGATGAATTGCCTAGATAATCCATCTGGAGTGTGGCCCCGAGGAACAGATCGATCCCGTAGAGACCGGCTATCTGAGCAAATGCCCGGTTCGAGCGGAGCGTCCCGTCACGACCGGTGGGGAATATATCAGAACGCGCCTGTGTGTATCGCTCCATACCCTTCTCCCCGCCGAACGTGTACATGCTCTTGACCCATCCTTTTTCGATGGCGGGAATCATAGTGGGATGTGGGTTCAGAACCCAGTGACGACAAATTTTACCTTTGAGACCCAGCTCTTCCCCGTAGGTCGGCAAGAGTAGCTCGATCGCGGCGCCGTTGTAGCCGATGCCGTGGTTAAGCGATACGACGCCGTGTTTGGCGTAAATACCTTTGATTGTCATCATACCCATAAGGATATGAGAATCACGAATTTTACGTGGATCGCGCGTGAACAGCGCTTCCATCTGGTACGGTTCGTCAGATTCAACAACAAGATCAACCCAGTCACCGGGAATATCGACACGAGGCAACTTGCCTCTTGCCACGATTTCATTAGCCTGTACGATCACAACCGCATGGTTAAAGGCAGCTGCCTCGACCAAGACAGGGGTATCTTCCGTGCTATACCCTGTGTAAAGATTGCCATCTTCGTCGGCTTTTTCGGCCGCGATAAGACAAACATCAGGAATGAGATCAACAAAAAGTCGTGAGTACAATTCCAGATAAGTGTGGATGGCGCCAATCTTTAGCTTATTGTTTTCGAGCATCTTGGCAAGACGCACACTCTGTACACCGGCATAGGCAAAATTGATCTCGCTTGCAATGCCCTTGTCAAAAACATCAAGGTGCTCGTCCCGGGAAATGGAGGGAATCATCATCGTAATGCCGTTGATTTTGCCCGAATCTACTTGCGTCAGCGCTTTTGCCAGGAATGCCGCCTGTTTCTGGTTGTCACCTTCGAGGATCACACGGTCTCCCGGCCGCATGATAGCTTCGAGCACAGCGGCGATCGACTCCGTCCCGACAAGTTTGTGATCGACCCAGGAAGACGCGCGCTCAAGTCGTGCTCGTTTCCCATCTCGTCTACTGTGCCAATTCATATAAAAAACCTCCCTCGCGCAATGTTTTGAAATAAGCATAACGGTACGAATAAATATCAAGAAACATCCAGCCTGTGAGGCCGGATCTCCTATCTAAAAGTTATCACGCTGACAGCGGAGCGTCAAATACAAAATGTCTCAATGACTATAACATTTTCGTTATGAATGGATTCAGGATTCGATCCAAACGTCAGCGTTCATATGCACGGGTGTATACTTGTGTTATATGTTGACACTGGAAGAAACGCAACTAGCGCTGGCCAGAATGGTTGAAGCGCTGCCGGAAGAGATTTTTATTGATCTCAACGGCGGGGTTCTGCTCAAGGATGAAATCAGACTGCACCCAAATCGGCGTGCCGATGATCTTTTTATTCTTGGAGAATATTACCGTGACAGAATTTTCGGACGCTACGTCGTGATCTACTATGGATCTTTGTATCGCGTATTTCAGCACGCGCCCGATGAGGTGTTCTTGCGGGAACTCGAGCATGTTTTAAAACACGAGCTCACACACCATCTCGAAAACCGCGCCGGTGACCGCGATCTGGAAATAGATGATGAAATCAAACTACTCCACTATCATGCAAGCCATCCGCTAAACTACGAATGACCGCGTTCGTCGGAGGCGCGCTTGAGTGCCTCTTCGATGAAAGCCAGTTTCCTTGCCAAATATTCATCCCCTGCCACCCTCTGTGACATTGCGTGTTTTGCTCCACTTACGAGCCAGAAATCTTTGAGTTCCGACGCACAGGCATCATGAAGCTTTTTTCCCATCGGAGGGGGTACGAACAAGTCGTCCTCCCCGTGAATAATCATAATCGGGACAGATGCCTTGGCTACCTGTGTCAAGGGAGTAGGATCGCTCTTCTTGTATCCCATTATGATTCGCAAGAAGCCAAGCGTAAAAAAGAATGCAGGGTAACGGATAATCGGTTTCATCCCACGGATCATCCACTTTCCCTGTTCCAAAAATGATGAATATCCGCAATCGGCAAGAATAGCACGAACATCTCTGGGTAAATCATCGTCTCCACTTGTGGTAAGTACTGTGGCAGCGCCCATGGATAAGCCGTCCAGAATATAAAACGAAGGGCTTTCATTGTCTGATCGGGCACGTATTTGATCTATCCAGGCAAAGAGATCTTTCCGGTAATGGCAACCAAGATCAATATACTTACCTCCGCTCGGTTCATGACCACGGAGGAAGGGAACAAAAACGGAGAATCCCGAATCAAGATATAATATTACGTCGATCGCACGCGAAAACCGTACATCACGCCAACCGTGCACAACAACTGCGCAGCCGCCAGCGAAACGTGTAGACAGATTTTGCTCTTGAGCGGGAAAAAAGATCCCTCTCAACGTCAATCCATCGTGTTCCATCTCCCAATTCTCGTGCGGCCGTGAAAACAAATCTTTTTTCTTTTCTTCTACCGTTTTATACCAATCTAGCGTTTCCTCGGGCACATACGCAGTATCTGCGCTGTCGTCCTTCTTAGCTCTTTTTACCGAGTATCGAAACAGTGACCAGGCAAGATACACTTCAAACGTAATGTAAGCGAGTACAACGGCAAGCAGACCGATTAAGATGATAAGGAGACCTAGCGGCAATGGGTTCGTCGCCATTTGCATGGGAATCGCGAACATGAGATAGCAAAATGTGTACATACGAAGTCCTCCTTTTTTAATGACTTACCTTAGGACTTTCAAGCCATTTGCCCTTAAAATAGAGCCATACCGCAAACACAATGATAAGGACATTGGACGCCAGCATGGAAATCCAAACGCCCGTTGGTCCAAGATCTGTGAATCTTCGCAATAAATAGATCATCGGTAAACGAATTCCCCAAAGCCTCAGGATAGACATATACGCAGCGTATCGCGGATAACCGGCTCCGCTGAAAATTCCCGTGAAGGCATTGAAATAACCCATCGCGGGTGTCATAAATACATTGAACAGCGTGTATTCAAGCGCCAGCTTCCAGACAAGGTCCGCCTCACTCCCTGTCTCCCGAATAAACAGCGATAGAGTAGGGTAACGAACAAGCCAAAGCAGCAAACTGCCTGCGACCGCCATGATTGTGATCACACGGAATGCCGCACGATTAAATTGTTTGACGCGGTCGATTTCCCCCGCACCGATATTTTGACCGATAATGGCAGTCAAAGCGCCGCCAATCCCCGCCGCCGGCTGCATGACAAAGCTACCAATCCGGTTAACGGCAGCGTAGGCTGCAATCGTTGCGTTGCCATACGCCGCTATCCCGGAATTGAGCAAGGTGAAACCAAGGGCGGCGCTACCCTGACCCATGGCAGTGGGGAATCCCAGACGGATGAGTTCCCGAAACTGTTCCCATTTAAGACTAACTTTACGGAAACGAAGTCTGATTTCATTGGCCGGCGAATGGATGGCGTAGGCGCCGAGAATCACACGAACAATCTGAGAAACAACGGTCGCCAGGGCAGCGCCGGAAATGCCGAGACCAAGCCCGGGAATTCCTAAAAAGGGCACACGGTCAAAGATAAAGAATGGATCCAAAATAGCATTGAGTATGGCTGCGCTGGCACTGATCACCGTGGTCATTTTAGTTTTCCCCTGCGCGCCGAGAATGGCGAAATAAGACAGATAAATCATCTCAAAAATGAATCCGGCCATAAGGACGCTTAGATATGTCGAAGCATAGCTTCTGAGTTCCCCTGTCGCCCCCATCCATTGGACGATGGATGGCGACAGAAAATATCCTACAATAGAAAACACAACCCCAAGCCCCAGACAAAAATAAAAAACGTGGGTCGCATATGATTCGGCGCGCGGCTTGTTCTCACTGCCAATAAGCTGGGAAATAATGGCTGTACCCGCAATCGCAATTCCGACGCCAAGCGAAACAAAAAGAAAGTGTGGCGGCCATACAAAGCTTGTCGCCGCGAACTCGACCAAAGACAGCTGCGCGACCCAGAGCCCATCGGCGAGATTATAAAGAGAGTTGATCAGGTTATTGATCATCAGGGGAACGGCTACAGCAAAAAGAACCGGTGTCACGGGTCCTTCCAGGATATGTCTGTCTTTAAATGATTGTGCTTCCAAATACTTCTCCGTTGCTCAACACCTCAACATGAATCTTGGTTCACAAGGTAGCCCGTCACGCAAGCAAATCTATCTTTACTTAGTCTATCACTCCGCCAAAAAACATCTGTCAGCACAAATATATAAAGTTTACGGAATCTGCTGATGGATTTCAATAATTCAGATGATCGACCGATCACCAAGGAACGCCTCAGGTACCTCCAGCGGGCCTTAACAGGATTGCTATAAGCAGAATGACGATTATCGCGATGATAAACCAAACCGTATCCGCCCTGCCCTTCTTCTTACCACAGCCACCACAACCCGCTTCTTCATCGTCACACAAAGCGCAAAGATCGTCTTTGTCAACTATTTCATCATCATCTAATTGCGCATCATTTTTTACTTGTTTTTGATTTATATCGTCTGTCATTTGGTCTTTATCTTGTGTCATTTATTCCATCACCTTTCGCTGAATTTTGTGCTTCGAAGTTGTGCCTGAAGCAACAGGGGATATATCAAAATCACTATATCATTACTCGGACCACTCAACATTACATTTGGGATCATCTGACAATTAAGCGAAATATGTACGCAACGTTCACACTTTGTTTGTGAATTAATGAAGGATTTGTTGTATGGTGTAGCTAACAATAACAGGGAGGTTACTGAATGATAGGTAAACATATCGGCCCATTTCTGTTGCAGGGGGACGACCCCTTGATGATCGAGGCGGCACACTGCGCAACGGTTCGCACAGAAAACACATTGACACACGCGATGTTACTGCTTTCCAGTGTTGGATATACTTCAGTTCCCGTTCTAGACGAATTTTCTCACCTCGCAGGCATCATCAGTATGCCTTCTATTTTTAACGGTATCCTAGGCGATGACAATTACAATTGGGATTTGCTTGATATAAAAAAAGTCAAGGACGTTATGGCAAAAGATGTCGCCATCGTCTTCAATGACTCACCTTTTGAAGACATCTTGCACCTCCTAGTCAACTCGAATTACCTTTGCGTAACTGATCACAGGGGGATTTTTTTGGGTATCATTGCACGTAAACAGATTCTGAAACGCCTTAACCATCTGGCACACAACTTTGAAATCTATTATCAGGTGAAACCACGCCAGGACAAAGCTTCGCTGCGTCCTGCGGAAATAGTTTCCGCCCGTGAAAATCAGAAGGCGATTTGAAGGCACCTCGAACAATTCACTAAACACTAAATTCTGCGCAAAATGAAAGCGGCATAGTCGAGTGACTGTGCCGCTTTCATTTACGATGAGGTAGGACGTCATTGCTTGCAATTACGCTACCACAAACGATATTTATCTGTTATTCGATTTCGACTTCCGCGCCTGCTTCTCTGAGCATTTTGGCAGCATCTTCAGCTTCGTCTTTGCTGATCTTCTGCTTAACCGGCTTCGGTGCATCGTCAACGAGGCCCTTCGCTTCTTTCAAGCCGAGGCCCGTAAGTTCGCGAACTGCCTTAATGACAGCGATCTTCGCCTGACCGGCGTTCTTGAGAATAACGTCAAATTCTGTCTTTTCGACTTCTTCCGCACCCGCGTCTCCGCCACCTTGTCCGGGAGCGGCAACGGCCATTGCAGCAGCTGAAACACCGAATTCTTCTTCCATCATCTTCACGAGTTCATTGAGCTCAAGAATCGTCAGGTTCTTTACGCTTTCCAGAATCGAAGCGATTTTGTCTTTATCCATGATTGTCTTTCCTCCTATTGTAGAGCTATTGGAGCATCAAGCTCCTTTATAAAATGTTTTTACTTTGCGCTTTTTGCGACTTTTTATCGTCTTTGCGATTAAGCCTTATGCTTGATCCGTCGATTCGACTGAAGCTTCTTCTTCTAGCACTTCAACGACTTCTTCGACAGCGGCTGCTTGTTCCGGCACTTCAACAGCTTCTTCGACAGCGGCTACTTGTTCCGGTACTTCAACGGCTTCTTCGACAGCGGCTACTTCTTCCGGTACTTCAACGACTTCTTCGACAGCAGCTTCTTTTTCCGGCACTTCAACGGCTTCATCGGCAGGGGCTGATTCTTCCGGCACTTCAACGGCTTCATCGGTAGGGGCTACTTGCTCCTGCTGTTCCATCTCTCCGGCCTCAACATCTGCGACGTTCTCAACGCCTGCTTCGGCGCCTTTTTCCGCAATCTGCGAGGCAACCTGTACAAACGCCGTCAACGGATAGAGCATCATGAACAATAGCTGACCGTAAAGCGTTTCACGCGATTCTACGCGTGATAGAGCCATGATGTAGTCAAGTTCGTGAACTTGCTTACCCACTACGCCGCCTTTGACGCTCATTTTTTTGAATTTCTCAGCAAATATACGCATCATACGGGGCGCTAATACAACATCCGCATCGCTATACGCGATGGCGGTTGGTCCTTGCAAGGTCTCTTCCAAGCCTTCTATACCGAGTTTTTCAAACGCGCGTTCTGAGATCGAATTCTTGACGACCTTGTAATTCAGGCCCTGCCGACGGAATTCCGCCCGCATTTCAGTATCCTGTTTTACAGTCAAGCCTTTGTAGTCGGCGAATACGATTGATTCAGCATTTTGCAGTTCATTCGTAAGCTTATCGACTTGCTTTTTCTTAATTTCCAGTTTTTTTAGACTGGGCATGCGACACTTTCCTCCTTGTTCTTAATATAAACACCCCTCCGCTTATGGCAGAGGGGTGCACCAATGGTTCACACTTCCACCTCGGCGGGACAGCTTGATCTGTTTACATCCTTTTACGGATTCCTGCTTTCTTCGGCGTTTTAGGTATTTATTAAATTGTATTGCCTACCACTCAATGGCAGGCATGCGCTCACTTTGAGAGTTTAGGGTTGGTTTTCAAACCAGGTCCCATTGTGCTCGTCAGAGTACAGCGCTGAATGTAGCGGCCTTTTGCGGCCGCTGGTTTCGCGCGAATTACGGCGTCGAGAAGCGCTTCGAAATTGTCGAGCAGCTTTTCAGGGCCAAAGGAAACCTTACCAATCGCGCAATGAATGATGTTCTGTTTCTCGAGCCTGTACTCGATCCTGCCCGCTTTCGATTCGTTGACCGCACGCCCCACATCTGTGGTAACTGTGCCGGACTTCGGATTTGGCATCAGCCCACGAGGGCCGAGAACGCGTCCAAGTCGACCTACAACACCCATCATATCGGGCGTCGCGATGGCGACATCAAATTCGAACCAGTTTTCTTTTTGAATTTTTTCAGCAAGTTCTTCAGCACCAACAAAGTCAGCACCGGCTTCCGTAGCTTCATCCGCTGCGGGTCCTTTCGCGAATACAATTACGCGAGTTTCTTTGCCCGTGCCATGCGGCAGGACAACGGTGCCACGGATCTGTTGATCGGCACGACGTGAATCGACACCCATTTTCATATGGACCTCGACTGTTTCGTCAAATTTTGCGGTCGCAGCTTCTACGACTATCGCGAGGGCTTCATCTGGTTCATAAATCGTTTGAGGATCAACCAATTTCGCCGCTTCAATGTATCTTTTTCCACGTTTCATATTGGCCCCCCTACTTGTCGTAATCGACAACAATGCCCATGCTGCGGGCAGAACCTGCTACCATCCTGGCACAAGATTCGATGTCGGCCGCGTTCGTATCTTCCATCTTGATCTCTGCAATGCGTTTACATTCAGACCATGCGACGGTCGCTACCTTCACGGTATCGGGTGTTCCCGATGCTTTTTCCAGATTACATGCTTTCTTCAACAGTACAGACGCCGGCGGGGTTTTCGTGATGAACGAATAGGAACGGTCCTGGTACACCGTGATTACCACGGGAATTAACAGTCCGATATCTTTTGCTGTTCGTTCATTGAATTCTCTTACAAACTGGGCAATATTGAGCCCATGTTGGCCAAGAGCTGGTCCTACCGGCGGCGCTGGCGTTGCTTGTCCCGCTGGTATCTGAAGCTTAACGTATGCGGTTACTGGCTTAGCCATTTTGCCACCTCCCATTTCTTTTTAACTTAGTCTTGTTCTATATGCGTAAGACAGCTATCCGCTGTCTGGTCGCCTAATTCTGCTTGATAACCTGAGTGAGCTCCAACTCAACCGGGGTTTCCCGGCCAAACATGGAGATCAGTACGGTCACCTTCTTCTTGTCCATATTAATAGTTTCGACTTTGCCGTCGAATCCCTCAAGCGGCCCGTTGATAACGCGGATGTCATCGCCGACTTCGTAATCCATCACCGGTTCCCATTCGGAATCAAGGCCCATCATGCCAAGTTCATCTTCTGTCAGGGGAACAGGGTTGGTACTCGAAGGACCAACAAAACCCGTAACTCCTCGTGTATTGCGGACGATATACCAGATTTCATCGGTGAGAATCATCTTAACCAGGACATACCCGGGGTAAACCTTGCGCTCTACGTTCCTGCGCTTGCCGTCTTTGATTTCAATGACCGTTTCGGTCCGAACGAGAACTTCGTGAATCATTTCCTGAAGTCCGCGGTTTTCAATAATTAAATCAAGCGTAGCCTTAACCCGGTTCTCATAGCCGGAATAAGTGTGTACGACATACCAGAGCGCTTCTGTGTTTTCGGGCGTATCGCTCATTTAATTATCCTTCAACCCACATACGAACACCATCAAAAACGAATAAGAGAGGAGCCGTACCATCTGTCATCAGCCGAGCATTATGCTGCTCAGTAATGGCAGTTTGCGGCAATGTCTCTACAGGTTTTGGCTTAGAGGAATAGATTCCTGTTGTTCGCATCACAAACGTGATCAGCGTATCAAAAACGAGGATGACCACAACTGAAAGCACAATAATCATAAGAACTGTCAGCGTACTCTGTCTGAGTCTTTTTCGATCAGGCCAGATGACACGCTTAAGCTCGGTGATTATGTTTGTAAACCATTTTTTAATACGCGCTCCCAAAGAAGGCTTATCGGATTTTTTTGTGGATTTCTTTGCGCGGGTGTCCGCTGCTATTTTTTTTGTTTTATCGGCCATATCATCACTCCCGAGAACTGTCGATTACTTCGTTTCGCGATGAATCGTGTGTTTATTGCAAAAACGGCAAAATTTGTTCAATTCAAGTTTGTCAGGTGTTTGCATCTTATTTTTCATCGTATCATAATTGCGCTGTTTACACTCAGAACAGGCCAGCGTAATCCGATCACGTGCGCCAGGTTTCGCCATAGCGGTACCTCCAATTTCGTCGAATCAAGAACTATTGTCAGCGCAAAAAAAAAGACTCGCGCATCTGACAAGCAGAAGTATAGTAGCACAGCATCCCATGACTGTCAAATCAGAAACGTAAAATGGGTCACCATTTGGCCGCAAGATGCTGTGCTTGCGTAGCAGCCCGTTTCACAATCAGTTCGGGTGGCTCGAGAAGAAGATCAACGCCGTCAGCTGCAATCCAATCAAAATGATCAATCCCCAAAAATAAACTCAGGTTACGTATCATCGGTATGCCTGTTTCAAGAGGAGAATCATTGTACGTTCCGCCACGAGTCGTGAGAAAACACAGTTTGTCGGCGCGGCAAAGTCCATACAATGACCCGTTTTCGGTGTCGCAATCAAATGTGATTCCCTGTACACAGACATTTTCAAAATAGATTTTCAAGAGAGCCGGAACACTCAAATCCCAAAATGGAGCTGCCACAACAATCCGATCGGCTTTGGCAAACTGATGCGCGTAGCGGAATCGAGGGTGGTCGAGTGTCCCCTCCTCGAGCAGCTTCTCACGCTGCAAAAAGAAATCGCCCGCTAATGGAACAAGCGGTTCTTCCATCAGAGACAGATGGTCGATAATAAAATTGCCGCGTTTCCCGAGCACTTCGAGAAATGCCTGGGAGAGGGTTCGCGTTCTCGATTGTTCACCCCTAATGCAACAGTCTATATAAAGTACTTTAATCACGTTAACCGTTATACCTTTTCATCAAATTAAATAAACGGGCTTTGAACGCTTCACGGTCGACATCGGTCACCACCATGTGATTGCGTTCCGGCATCTTTTTGTCGGAGTAGAGATCCGTCACTGTCTTTCCATACGTTATTGCGCCTTTTGTTTCAACTCGCACCCATGCAGGATACTGTTCAAAGATCGATTCGTCTGCAGCATAGAGTATTGCGGCCGGATCGTGTAGGCTGATTCCCCCAAACCCAAGGGAAAGCGAGTAGCGTAACGCATTCTGTAGACAGTCGCGCGCAAACGATGCCTGCGGCGAGCCGAGATTCCCAAGTTCGTCAAGCTCTTCCGGAGTCAGGTATGCCTTCAACGTCATATCAAGTCCGCACATTGCGACAGGGACCCCGCAATTGAACAACATATCGGCCGCTTCAGGATCCACCAGAATATTAAACTCCGCCGACGGCGTTGTGTTCCCGCCTTTCGCCGCGCCTCCCATAATAACGATACGTTTCAGCAGTTGAGGGAGGTTTTTGTATTTTGCGAGCGCGAGACCAATATTTGTCATAGGTCCCACAGCAATCAGTACGAGTTCGCCGGGGTGTGCGAGTGCCGCGTCGTAAAGTGCATCCCAGGCATTCTTAGCCTCCAATTGTTTGGAAGGTTGCGGCAACTCGACATCGCCTAGTCCGTTTTTGCCGTGAACCTCAGGCGCCATAATCTGATCGCGGATCAGAGGCTGTGATGCGCCGCGATAAACAGGCACGTCGTCACCTGTCAGTTCGAGAACACAGAGCGTGTTGTGCGTCGTTTTTTCGAGTTCAACATTGCCCGCCACGGTAGAAACCCCGATCAGATCAAAGCAAGTGAGATGCCGCAGTAGGAGAAGCGCAATTGCGTCGTCAACCCCCGTGTCACAATCGAACCATACGGGAATTTTCGGTTGTTTTGAAAAACAGGTCGACTCGAATTTGTCGGGTGCTTGCGCTTTAAAAGGCGTCTTTCTCACAGGAATTTTTCTTAAGATGTCAAGATTGCCTGCCTTGTGTTGTGTTAAATCACTCATCTGCATCTCTCCCGTAAAACCTCACAGCGTCGACGAGCAAATCGACAAATCCTTCACGGTCGATGTCCACAATGCATCTCACATTGGCTGGTTTGTTCGAGATGCCATAAACATCCCCGATGGTTGCGCCCCGGCTGTAATCACCCGTTGTTTCAATCTCAACATACAAATCTTGGAATGTGAGAAGATCAGGACGGATGAGTGCCGCCACAGCGACAGCGTCGTGCACGGGAGCACCGTGGTAACCCAGCGCACGATGAAATCCGTAAAAAAACTCAAGCCATCCGGCCGTGACTTTGGCGACCTCACTTCCGATAGCGCCTATCCTGTCAAAATCTTCAGGATAGAGCAATGCTTGCTCTGTGACGTCTAAACCTGCCATCGTGATCGGGATACCCGAGCGGAAAACAATATCAGCCGCCTCAGGATCAACCAGTATGTTGAACTCGGCTGCCGGGGTCCAGTTTCCATGCCCAATGCCGCCGCCCATCAAATAGATATGGCTGATCTTATTTTTGAGTTGTGGATATAAGAGCAAAAATGCCGCGATATTCGTCATGGGACCTGTCGGGATCAATGCGACCTGGTCACTTTGTTGCTCCACACATTGCGCCATGAGTGTTACCGCATCAATTGTGAGCGGTTCGCGGAGCGGCGACGGCAAATCAGGTCCGTCAAGTCCTGATACACCATGCACGGAAGGCGCCACCATCGGATCAGCGAGAAGTGGCTTTATTCGACCGGCTGCAAGGGGGACGTCAAGCCCGATAAGAGCCATGATGCGTCCCGCGTTGTAAGTCGTCTTTTCAAGCGTCTGATTGCCGCAACACGTTGTTACCGCCAGAATATCAAGCTGGGTGCTCGCTTTCGCGAGCACCCAGGCAATCGCATCATCGTGACCCGGGTCACCGTCGAGAATCACCGGAGTTTTTTTCATGCCGTCCCCCATTCCGAATCTCGGAGTCTAATTTTTAACCACCTTGATGACGTGTTTGCGCGCTTTCCGCTTGAGGCTAATAGAATAAGCGACAAGTCCCAGAAGTGTAGCAGCATAGGGAATCATCGAGACAAGGAAGCTTGAGACACCCTGGAGCCCCGAAACTTTGGTTCGTAAAGCCTGAGCAAGTCCGAATAGCAACGAGGACAACATAGCGCCAACCGGTTCCCCTCTGCCCATCGCCTGAGCAGCAAGCGCAATAAATCCACGTCCTGCGACCATGCCGGAATTCCATCCCTGCGAATAATACATCGACATGAATGCGCCGCCCAAACCGGCCAATCCGCCTGAAATCCCAATCGCGATATATTTGATCTTGAGCACACTGACACCCACACTGGAAGCAGCGTCGGGGTTCTCGCCCACCGCCCGGATATTCAATCCAATCGGCGTCTTATAAATCAATATCCACACCAAGAAAACACACAGAAACGCGACATACGTGAGGACGGCATGGCCGCTCAGTATCTCGCCGAGAATGGGAATTTTGTTGATTAAAGGGATTTGGATTGTCGGAATCAGAAGGTTGGGAGAAACCAGATTGCCCGTGTTGCCACGCAGTCCCGTAAACATATTAAGCATAAATATGGTTCCGCCAGCGCCGAGCATATTGATAGCGATACCGGCCAGGATGATGTCTGTTTTAAGTTTTAAGGCAAAAAAGCCCATCATCAAGCCCAGCAGCACACCAACCATAATCGCGCCGAGGACACCAAGCACCCAGCTTTGCGTCCAGTAGCTGAACAGAAAACCGAACAAAGCCGTAATCATCATCATGCCTTCAAGACCGATGTTGACGACTCCTGCCCTTTCCGCGACGACCGCCGCGAGTGTTGCGAAGAGTATCGGCGCAGTAATTCGCAAAACAGCAAAAAGAAAATCTGGCTTAAAAAGAGATTGTAAGAGGCTAAGCATTGTTACTACCCCCCTCTAATCGTCGTTGTGTCTCGAGCTTCATCAAATCCTCCCGTGTTGTCTTAACGACTAGTTTTTGACGGAATCCTGACATGAACTGCTCCGCGGCAAAGAAGAGGAAAATCGCTGCCTGGATGATGTCAATCATTTCGACAGGAACGTCACAATACGTAGACATCAGTAGACAACCCTTGTTGAGGTAAGCGATAAAGAAAGCTGCCAATGGCACAAAAGCAGGATTATTTTTAGCCAGAATGGCGATCGTAATGCCTACCCAGCCGTAGCCGGGCAGGTCACGCCACAAATACGTCTGATAACGGCCTAGAACTTCTAAGCTTCCACCCATGCCCGCCAGCATACCGCCAATCACTTGTGCCAGAACAATCGTACTCCCCACTTTCATACCTGAGTACAGTGAAAATGACTCATTTATACCGATCATGCGGATGGAATAACCCCAACGTGTTCGATACATAAAGAATGCAATGAGCACGGTTGCAAGTAGCGCAACAATGATTCCAACCGTCATTTTACTATTCCCCGGAACAAGCGAAGGGATGATGGCAGTCGGTTTGAACGGGTACGTCATCGTCGAACCCTTGGAGCGGTCGGCAAAGTGAAAGTTGAGATAATGCATCGCTATGTAAAGAATAATAAAGTTCAACATCAAGCTTGTCACCATCTCGCTGGAACCAAGCTTGACTTTAAGTAATGCTGGAATCAGCATTATTAAGCCGCCCACAACGGTTGCGACCAAAACACAGACAACAGCGTGCCATCCTGAATTGATATTCAAGTAGACGCCGAGAATACCTCCGACGAAACCGCCCGCGAGAACACAGCCCTCGGCTGCCAGGTTGAACTGGTTAGCGGAGAACATCACGCAGACAGCCAGTCCCGTGAATGTTATCGGGATCATACCTGCAAAAATCTGAAACAGATATTGAGCATTGAAGGAGACTCCTGAGTCCCTAAAGCTCACAATAGGTCCGATCAGGAGGTACCGAAGCGCAGTCAAAGGTTCATCAGAGCTCAAAAAGATAAAGATCGCTCCGACCCCAAGCGCAAGCGCGATTGCCGCCGCGCCGCGGAGCATATTAAACATCGTCATCCGTTTGTCACGCATAGGAAGCCCTCGCAATCTCCTCATCGCTCTGGCGTTTCAGCCCGAGCATGTATTCACCCATCATGATATCGTCCCACTGTCCATCGTCGAAATAGCCTGCGATCTTGCCTTCATAGAATACGATCAGGCTATCAGATAGTTCCATAACTTCATTCAAGTCTGCCGAAACTAATAGCACCGCAGCTCCTGCCCTCGATAGCTCAACGAGTCTTTTTCTGATCATTTCCGTTGCGCCGACATCAATGCCGCGCGTTGGCTGGTCAGCGATGATAAGGATCGGATCACTTGAAAACTCACGCGCAACGACCACTTTTTGGATATTGCCACCGGACAGCATCCCAACCTCTTGGCTGCGCGACTTACAGAGAACAGAATAGTCTACGATCAGCTGATCAGTTTCCTTGTGAAGCTCGTTCATTTTAAACAGAGGTCCACGATTGAAACGCTTTTGATTGAAACGGTCTGAAATCATATTTTCTTCAATAGTCGCGATATCAGCAATGCCGAATGTCATACGATCCTCTGGTATATAAGATACGCCAAGTTCCCGAATCATAGCCTGTGGCAACCCGATCAGACTCTTTCCACCCACTGTCGCTGAACCTTTTTCCGGAAGCTTGAGGCTAAAGAGTACATCGACAAGCTCACGTTGACCGTTGCCCTCAACACCTGCAATGCCGACAATTTCTCCACTGCGAACAGAAAACGTGACACCATCGAGCACACGCTTATCCCATTCGTTAACGAAGTTGAGGTCTTCAACTTGAAGGACGACTTCCTTTGGCTCAGATTGGTCTTTCTCAACAGTCAGGATGACATCGCGGCCAACCATGAGTCCTGAAATCTCCTGCTCCGTTATAGAGTCGGTCTCGTAGACACCGACTGTTTTGCCCCCACGCATAATCGTGATGCGGTCTGTGAGTTCTTTGATTTCATTCAACTTGTGAGAGATAAAGATAATTGTGAAGCCCTTGGCCTTGAGTTCCTTCAACTCCCGAAACAAACCTACCGTTTCCTGAGTCGTCAAGATGGCTGTCGGCTCATCGAGTATAAGGACGCGTGCTCCACGCACAAGTGCCTTGAGTATTTCTACTTTTTGTTTCATACCTGCAGCTATATCAGCGACTCGTGCGGTCGGTTCAACGTGAAGATTGAATTGTTCCGCGTATTCCTTGGTTAAGTCAACTGCCTGCTTATAGTCAATAAATAATCCAGATTTTCTCGGTGCCATCCCAAGCACGATGTTTTCAGCAACTGTCAGGCTCGGGACGAGCATGAAGTGCTGATGTACCATCCCGATGCCTTTTTCAATGGCATCAGTAGGAGATGAGAAATGCACCGGTTCGCCGTTGACTATAATCTCTCCTCCCGTGGGCCGTTCAAGCCCAAAGAGAATTTTCATCAGCGTCGATTTCCCTGCACCGTTTTCTCCGATCAGTGCATGGATTTCACCAGCTTTCACAGAAAAATTAACATCCCGATTCGCCGCAACACCGTTGGGATAGATTTTTGATATCCCCTTCATCTGGACAACGAGTTCGTTTTGCTCCATTCGATTCGTTCCCCCGTCTACATCATTTTGTAAAAATAACCGGTCTGATCGTCACTTACAAAGCGTGCCGTCCGGAACCGGCACTCCTCCTGATAGGCAAAAGGGGACCTGCGAGCAGATCCCCTTTCATTCAATCAACTAATTCCCGATAATGCTGTCAGTTAGAAGCAATCGCTTCTTATGGCTGTAGCTCTGTGCGCAGCTTGACAACACCGTCTGTCTCATCGCCGATTGCAGAGGAAACTTTAATGGATCCATCGCGCACGCCTTTTTCAGCTTCAGCGACTTTATCTTGCACTGCCTGTGGCGCATATTTTGCGAAGTTCTTATCGGTAACAATACCAACACCGCCTTCGGGGAGACCAAGGTTTACTTCCTTGCCCCAATAGGTGCGGCCGGCATCCCACTCGTCGAAAATCCACATAAGTGAATCGCCAATGTTCTTGAGGCCTGATGTAAGCGTGATAGCAGCCAGTTCCTTGGAGAGCGTGAGCTCCTGATCGGAGTCAACCCCGACAAACCAGGCTTTGCCGGTCTCTAATGCCGCTTCTGCGCCGCCGTTGCCGGATAGACCCGCAACACCCCAGATGATGTCAACTTTGTTGTCATTGATCATGGCAAGGCCCATCTCTTTGGCTGTCGCTGTATCTGCGTAGCTGTTGACATAGCGTGTATCCACTTTGATTTCAGGGTCGGTCGCCTTGGCGCCTTCGAGGAAACCATAAAGGAAGTCGTTGATAACGGGGCTGTCAATGCCGCCGATGAAGCCGAGAACTTTTTCCGGATTCATGTTTTCAACGTCTGTTTGAGATGTCATCGATGCCGCGAAAACACCGATAAGATAGCCCATATCATTCTGACGGTAGCTTACGTTAACGACATTGCTGTTATCACCAACATAAGTTGTGTCATCATAGATGAGGAACTTCTGGTCAGGATAGGCGGTTGCCGCTTCTTTAAGGTAGTCAGGCATTTGGTATGTGCCACAGATGATCAGGTCATATTTACCTTCAGCCGCGACGTCGTTAATGGTTTGCTGCCACTTAGGCTGGTCAGCGTCAGTAGCACCCATCTCTTTGGTTTCGTATGTAATGCGTCCGGCATCAGCCAGTTTCTTGAGCCCGGCTTCTGCCGAGTCAAAGAACGACTTGTCGCCAAGGTTCCCATTGACGAGGTTGATGACTTTATACACATCACCGGCCGGTTCTGTAGCTACCGGATCCGTTTTTGCCGGTTCTTCCGGCTTCTTATCGCAAGCAACGATGGTGAATGCCATCAATACGACAAGCAAAATTGCGAGTAGTTTTTTCATCTTTTCTTTCTCCTTATGATTGCTAAATTCTTCTTACTTGAAGAGGCTTATCCTGTCTCAATGCTGCAAAGCAGATCAAACACCTTTGGTTTGCGTATGTGAGACCGTAACACGGCGATTCACGTACTCCTGGTCGTCCTGCCTCTTCCATCGATATTCCACGAAAAACGACCGCTACGATCCTGCGACATGCTATTTGGTGTACTACACAGCACTATCGCTTGACCGCAAATACTATAGCACATTGTACACATTTATACGGTTAACGTCAATAAATTTTCTCCTTATACACCAGCTTGAAAAGCTTCATTTTAAGTGCAACCACCCATGTTCATAACAGGCATATTGTTCCCTCCGCTCTTACGGCGCAACCAATCGCCTGACTGCCATGACACGCGAAGCAAGTTCTACAGCCTCGCTCGAGGCGAGGTCAATGACTCTAAATGTTGATCGGTTAGCAAGCGCGATGAGCAACTGATCGTCGTCGACGCGGATGCCAATCGTTTGAATCGCGGTATCATCTCCCTTTTTGTGAATGAATACAATATCGCCTTCCGCCATTGACGCGAGAGCAGGCAAACCTTCTGCGTCCAACGAAAGATCGACTTCCAGCCCTTGGCGCATAAGCACCCGGCGATCTCGCGCAAAATTCATACCGTTCAGCTGTCCCGCTACAAACAATGCCCCTTCAGGGCTAATCCCCCTGGCTGTCACACCGCCCGGGACGAACGGGCTGTCGTGAAACGCCATCAACGTCACGATAAATAGCTGGTGAAAATCATCTCCAGGCGTAATGACACCCGTGGGCGCAAGCAAGAGAACGCCGGAAGCGTTGATCCATCCGGATTCTCCGTTGGGAAGACGGACCCGCAACAAATCGCCATTCCGATAATCAGCAAAAAAAGTGCTTCCCATAGGGGCCTCGATGACGAGAGAACCTTGGCTGGCATGGCTCATGACGCGTTTGAAAGGGATCCGAACAACAACTCTTGCCAAGCAACCTTCTGGCGACAATGAACTGGTATCCGCCGTCAGATACGATCGTTTAATAAAACCAGTAACACCGTCATCAAGACGCACATTCATAAAATCGCGGCTGTTCGCGTCAAGCACGGTGACGTGTTCGTTAAAGAGCGCTTCCGCAACACGGGCGCTGTTCCCATCCGGCTTCGCAAACAAAGGTGCTGATGAAGCAGATACCACTGCCGAATCTTTGTCAGCGAGATGATCTTCCCACCCCGGGATCATAGTCCCATCAGATGGTTGCGTGATATCCGGAGTAGGTTGTCGCGACACCAGTTGTGGCACAACGAGGAATAATCCTGCCATCAAGGTGGCGAAAACTACAAACGCAATCAGCCAGGGGGGGATCCTGCGCTTAACTTTATCAAGATAGACAGGGTTTCCTTTCAGGTCCTTAGGCGATTCATGATCCTGCAGGTCGGGCATTTGCCCAAGGCCTCGATCAATCGCTATCTTTGCCGATTGCTCAACATCCTTATCTGAACGACCTTCTTCAAGGCTGCCTGGTTTGATTATCTTGTCAGACAGAATCTCGTTCTCGGGTCGTTTTATCTCATCCATGATCTCTTCTTTCTTGCGATCAGTTCAGCGTCTCGATAACACAAAAAGCGACTGCGTAGTCGTTCTCATGCGAGATGCTGAGTGCAAGCGAACAGCCTGACATTGAATCAAAACGTATTTTTGCCGCGTTGTGGAGCGTGACCACAGGAGCACCTGCTTGGTCTCGCAAAACCTCAATATCGTGAAACAAAATACCCCCGGTGCCAATGCCAGTGCCGAGAGCCTTTGAGACAGCCTCTTTCGCCGCATATCGTCCCGCAAGTCGGCGCAAGTCACCTCGGCAGATCTCCCGTTCCCTGTCCGTAAAAACGCGTGCAAGAAAGCGATCACCATGATGGTTGCAAACCTGCTCGAATCGCTCCACTTGAATGAGATCAACTCCGATCTGCATGACGCTCTCCTAATTATCGCAATGTTTTGCGCGAAGGCGCAGATCATCACCCGGGAATCGGTAGACGAGAAAATTGCCTCTAAGACGACTGGCGACACGACTGTCATATTGCTTTGTGAAATCACGTGATGCGAGGTTAGATGCGATAACGGTCGCGAGATTTCGATTTTGCCTCGAGTCCAGCAGCATCATCAAATTTGAATAAGTCTCCGGCGTCGCGGGTTCCGTACCCAGATCATCTAGCAACAGAAGATCCCAGGTAAGGAGCGCGTTGTGGAGCATGGTGACCTCCTCTAACATCTCCGGATCGGGACGATAAGCTAAAAGTTGGCGCTTGTAGCGTGTTATCAGGTCAAAGAGATTGGGCGCCGTGATATAAACAACCGATTTGCCCTCATCCATGAGCCGGTGCCCGATGCATTGCATGAGAAATGTTTTCCCTGTCCCAGGTGCTCCCGAAAAGAAAAGATTGCGATCACGAACACGGTCAAAGTTTCCTGAGTAGAACTGTGCCATCTGAAGGTAGTCCGCCATTGTATCGCGTGCGGACGCCTCCTTGCCTTTCACAGGGGGTTTGCTGTCAAATACATTGAGATTAAAGTTGGCAAATACGGCATCGTCAGACATTGGATCCGGGAAATAATCTGGCAGTATACGTTGAACAATTAGCCTGCGGCAATAACACCATCCACCGTCGATACGGCCAGTGTCGCGACATGCGCGGCATGTGTGCGCCAGATTGGAGTAGCCGTCAGCTATGCCATGTTCCGCAAGAAAATCGGTACGTTCACAAAGAACTTGTGCGAGCGACTTGGATCTCCCGTCTATTCCTTGACTTGCAACACAATCCAGTGAGGATTGAAGCTGTTCAAGTCCTGCAGTCCTCAATTCGCGATCAAGCGATTCCAAAACAGGATATTGATCGTATATGCGCTTGACTCGTTCCTCGCGCAAATAAAAAGCTTGATTGCGCCTTTGTTCGTAAATGCGGACAACATCCGCGTTAATTTTTTGGGACAGACTCATCATGAATTTATTTCATCTTGGTCGTTTTCGGTAATGATCCGGGGCATCCGCGTATCAAACCCTGCATCATCGTCAGGCAAAAGATCTTCCTCTTGTGTGAAGTTGTCGCGATTGTCACGTCGATAAGGTGACTTGCCCCTTGTCCGGGTGATATCCGCTTGGCGTTTGTTTTCATAGTCTCTCACGTCATCGATCGTTTTAAGTGCTTGCTCATGCCAGTCTTTAAGGATCGCACTCACAAATCGCACACTTGGCGTCGATGCTCCGCGCGTCTTTGACAACGCTTCTTCAATGATCTCCTTGCCATAGCCGTATTCGTCAATCCATCGATCGATGTCTTCGAGATCGTACTCAGACAGGTGCCGTCTCAACCGTTTGCCAACAAGCGCTTTGAGCTTATTTTTTTCAAGGAACTGCGAATAATAGACCGATAACTGATCGTAGGTCTTCACACCGGCTGCGGCCCAATCTTCGGCAATCCGTATCACATAGCCCGGCCCATCTAGACGGTTATGATTTGCGGCCTCCTGAAAGAGCGCATACATTACCTCCGCATCAAAGCCATACCCTTCAAACCATCGATCAATATGGTCGTACCACGTGAAGGTCATCATTCCCTGGAAGAACGTCATATTGATTTGATTGACCATTGTTTCGCGCCCTTCATGGAGGTTTTCACGTTCAACAATATCTCCGGGTAACGAAGATGATACGGGACGGTAGCGTTTTAGCAACTCATGCATCTTGAGGTCGCTGATGGCAATATCCAGGTCCCCGACTGTGATAAGCTGCATGCTTTGCAGCTCCAGGAGCGATTCATCGACCGCTGCTTCTGAGATACCCAGACGATCGGCAACATCTGCGCGTGTTGCGTCCCGCGATCCATTGTGAAAGACACTATTGAGAAAAAGGTAGCATTTGACGGCGTTTCCGCTCAACTTGGGCATCATATCCTGGATAAAAAGATCTGGAACAGGTGTATCACTGAACATAATCGAACGGCTGTCTTTAATACGCACGGGTTGCTTGGCTCCTCCCATTAATTTTTTGTTGTGCACTCATACTAGCAAAAAAAGACCGATGAATGCCAACAGTCTTTATAATTGATTTATTGTAAGACAGAGAGGAGAACCAGAAACGGTTCTCCTCTTGTTAATTGATAGTCAATTATTCACTATCTTCCTGCGCCCGGCATTACTCAGATTTTGCAAGCTTGAGATAGCCTTTATAACGCTCCTCTGCTGCCTCATGGGCACGGGCAAATATTGCCTCGACTTCATCGTTCGCATATTTCTTGTAAAGCGAAGTGTAGCGTACTTCCTGTGTCAGGAATTCTTTGTAATCGCGAGTCGGTGGCTTAGAATCGAGTGTGAATGGATTCTTGTCCCCGTCTTCCGAAAGAACGGCCGGGTTGTAGCGCCAGAGGTGCCAATAACCTGTTTCGACAGCCGCTTTTTCACGTTCTTGTGAAAGTGTCAAACCGCCGCGAATGCCGTGGTTGATGCATGGAGCATACGCGATCACAATCGAGGGACCATTCCAGGCTTCAGCTTCTCTGAGTACGCGCAGCGTATGTGCCTGGTTCGCGCCCATCGAGATCTGCGCAACATAAACGTAACCATAGGTCATCAGCATCACGCCGAGATCCTTCTTCTTCATAGGCTTACCACCGGCGGCAAACTGCGCGACAGCTCCTAGCTGCGTTGCTTTGGAGGCTTGCCCTCCGGTATTTGAATAAACTTCTGTATCGAGCACAAGCACATTGATATCTTCACCCGAGGCCATGACGTGATCGAGACCACCGTAACCGATGTCGTACGCCCATCCATCTCCTCCGATGATCCACATTGAGCGGAGCATCAGATAGTCTTTGAGTTCCATGATTTTGTCACGGATCACGCACGCTTCCACAGAAAGGTCAGCGCTCGTTAACGCCTCAATAAACGCGTCGGCCGTTGCGCGCGCGCCTTCCTTTTCGTCCATTTTGTCGAACCAAACAGCAATGGCATCCGCCAGCGAAGCCGGTAAATCACCGAGCTCTGATAATTCTTTGACGTAGCCGTTGACGCGCTCACGAAGCTGTTTGACACCGAGGTGCATACCGAGTCCATATTCCGCGTTATCTTCAAACAGCGAGTTCGCCCATGAGGGACCAAATCCTTGGTCGTTTACGCAGTAAGGCATGGATGGCGCGGATCCTCCCCAGATAGAAGTGCAACCCGTCGCGTTCGCGATCATCATTCGGTCACCAAACAACTGCGTTGCGAGGCGCACATAGGGCGTTTCGCCACATCCTGCACAAGCGCCGGAAAATTCGAGCAGCGGCCGCTCAAACTGGCTGCCTTTGACGGTCGATTTGTTCATCGGATTTGGTTTTGTCGATAACGAGGTCGCGTACTTCCAGTTATCAGCCTGTTCCATGTGATCTTCTAGTGGTTCCATGACAAGCGCTTTTTCCTTGGCGGGACATACCTGGGCACACGACCCGCAGCCCGTGCAATCCAAGGCGGAAATCTGGATACGGAAACCGTACTGTTCGTATGGACGGTTGCCCGAGACTGCCTTAAAGCCATCAGGCGCGTTAGCCTGCTCTTCTTTTGTCAAAAGGAAGGGTCGGATAACGGCGTGAGGACAAACATACGCGCACTGGTTGCATTGGATGCAATTTTCCGGAATCCACTTGGGAACGTTCACAGCGATACCGCGTTTTTCGTATTGAGACGTGGCTTGCGGGAATGTGCCATCAACATGATCCATAAATGCCGACACCGGAAGATTATCGCCCTCCTGACGGTTCATCACGTCGGCGATTTCCATCACGAACGCAGGGGCTTCGCGGAATTTCACAGCCGTTTCTTCCAGATCGCGCCAGCTTTCCGGAACCTTGATCTCATGAACTTGCGCGATGCCTGCGTCAACGGCCTTGTAGTTCATATTAACGATCTCTTCACCCTTGTCGCCATACGAACGGACAATGGCAGTCTTCATGTGCCTGATCGCTTCGTCGACGGGAATAACCTCACTGATTTTAAAGAAACTTGCCTGACAGATCGTATTGATCCTGTTACCCAATCCCAAGTCCTGAGCGATGGCAACCGCGTCTATGACATAGAAACGGATGTCGTTGTCCGCCAGATAGCGTTTGACATGGTTGGGCAGGAAAGCATCGAGCTCCTCTTCCGTACGTGTCGTATTGAGCAGGAAGGATCCTCCTCGTTTCAAAGTCTTTAGCATGTCGTACTGGTTGAGATATGCCTGGTTATGACAGGCCACAAAATCGGCACTTTCCACAAGATAAGGCGCGCGGATCGGCGAATTTCCGAAACGCAAGTCAGAGATGGTAACTCCACCCGATTTTTTTGAATCATACGAGAAATAAGCCTGCGCGTACATCGGCGTATTGTCGCCGATGATCTTAATTGAGTTCTTATTCGCGCCAACGGTACCGTCAGAGCCAAGTCCCCAGAAGCGCGCGGCAAATGTACCTTTCGGTGATACCTGGATCCGATTGACAATGGGCAACGAGAGATTCGTCACATCGTCCTTGATTCCGATCGTGAAGCGTGGTTGCGGATTATCCTGGGTCAGCAAATCATATACTGCGTTGATTTGGGACGGCGTTGTATCTTTTGATCCGAGACCATAGCGGCCACCAATAACGGTCGCCTGGTGCCCTGCCGCGCAAAGCACTGATACGACATCGAGAAAGAGCGGTTCGCCCTGTGCGCCGGGTTCCTTGGTGCGGTCGAGCACTGCTATCTTTTTTACTGTCGCAGGAATCGCCTTGAGGAGACGGTCCGCGCAAAAAGGCCTGAAGAGATGAACGTGAACCACGCCTGTCTTTCTGCCCTGGCCGTTCAGGTAATCGACCGTTTCACAAATTGTGTCGTAGACCGACCCCATGCAGATTGTAATCTCGTCAGCTTCAGGATGCCCGTGATAGACAAATGGTTTGTACTCACGGCCTGTCAGTTTGCTGATCTCATCCATGTAATGTTCGACAATCTCCGGCAGGGCGAGATAGTATTTATTGGCAGCCTCTTTTACCTGAAAAAATATGTCAGGGTTCTGTGCTGACCCGCGCAGACATGGTTCGTTGGGCGTGAGGCCGCGACTGCGGAACGCCTCGACCGCATCCATATCGATAAGGCCGGCAAGATCGGAATAGTCGAGCTGTTCGATTTTTTGGATTTCGTGTGATGTTCTAAATCCGTCAAAGAAGTGCATAAAGGGCACTCGTCCTTTGATCGCCGCCAGATGGGCAACAACTCCGAGGTCCATCGCTGATTGGACACCATAAGAGGCAAGGATCGCAAAACCCGTTTGTCGAGTGGCCATGACATCGCCGTGATCACCAAAGATCGACAGCGCATGACCGGCAATGGAGCGAGCTGTAACATGGAAAACAGCCGGCAACAGTTCGCCCGCCATTTTGTACATATTCGGAATCATCAGGAGCAATCCCTGTGATGCAGTATAGGTTGTTGTCAAAGCTCCCGTCGCAAGCGACCCATGAACGACACCTGCGGCGCCGCCCTCGGATTGCATCTCAACAACGCGAACGCTCTGACCAAAAAGGTTTTTTCTTCCCTGCTGTGACCACTGGTCTACGCTGTCCGCCATTCCTGATGACGGTGTAATCGGATAGATCCCGGCAACCTCTGTGAAGGCATAGGATGCGTAAGCAGCCGCCGTATTCCCATCCATTGTTATATAATTCTTATTTTTTGGCATTGTAATCCCCCTAAAGTAAAACAACCATTCGCATTTAGCTAAAATAGTATAACACGTCCGGATATTCAGTCCGAATGCTTGCCGTCTTTTTCCATAGTCACGTCTTGGCAGCGGTTGTCCCTCTGCCATAGCGAATGACCCGTCATGTCTTGTGACTTTTTCAAACCCATCAGATCAAGCATTGTAGGCGCAAGATCAGCCAGCCGCCCTTCATCGAGCGTTCCGCATTCAAGCCCCACACCGATGAGCCAGACAGGATTGGTGGTGTGCGCGGTAAACGGACCACCATGGATCGGATCGATCATTTCCTCAAGATTGCCATGATCTGCTGTGATCAGCGCAAGGCCGCCACGTTCAAGGATAGCAGGTACAATCTTCGCAAGGCAACGGTCTACCGTTTCCAGCGCAATAACAGCTGCATCAAAAATGCCTGTGTGGCCGATCATATCGCCATTGGCGAAGTTGAGAATAATTACATCAGGCGGACACCCGGCAATCACGTCAAGCAATTTGTCCGTCACTTCAGGCGCACTCATCTCGGGCTGAAGATCATAAGTCGCAACTGACGGTGAAGGCACAAGGATTCGTTCTTCTCCCACAAACGGTTCTTCACGACCGCCATTAAAGAAGAATGTAACATGGGCATATTTTTCAGTCTCCGCGATGCGAAGCTGCGTCAAGCCAGCGTCTGCGATTATTTCACCGAAAATGCCTGTCAAGTTCTGAGGCAGGTATGCCGTTCGGTAATCTTTGTACGCTGCGAATTCAGCGCTGTATTCCGCCATCCCTACATATGTGAGACCAAGCGGTGAATGGGCGACAGGGAATTTGTCAAAATCCGGATCGCAGAATGCTCGCGTCAGTTCGCGAGCGCGATCAGGCCTAAAATTGAAGAAGATGAAACTGTCACCCTTTTTTATAGGCGCAACGGGCGTGCCGTCCGGATTGGTCATCAAAACAGGAACAATAAATTCATCTGTCACGCCGCGTTTGTATGATTCACGAATTGCCGCAACCGGATCAACTGCCCGTTCACCTGCAAACCCTTGAGCCGTCAATGCGCGGTATGCTCGTTCTACGCGATCCCAACGGTTATCGCGGTCCATGGCATAGTAGCGCCCTGAAAGCGTCGCGATTCTCCCAATCCCTGCTTTTTCAATATGAGCAAGAAGCGCTTCCATATAGCCGGCACCCGACGAAGGCGGCGTGTCGCGACCGTCAAAAAACGCATGAATGGCTACGTCACGCACTCCCGCATTCTTTGCCATATCGAGCAGAGCGAAAAGATGCGTGAGATGGCTGTGGACGCCGCCATCTGACAGTAGGCCGGCAAGATGAAGCGTGACATTTTTTTCGACAGCGCGTTTCATGGCCCAAAGAAGGGCATCGTTCTCGTAAAATGAACCATCTCGAATCGCATTGCCAATTCTGAGCAGATCCTGATAAACAATTCTGCCCGCGCCGATATTTGTGTGACCGACTTCGGAATTGCCCATCTGACCGTCCGGGAGTCCCACATCGTGACCACTTGTTTTGATCGCCGCCTTTGGCCACTTTTCCAAAAGGCCGTCAATATATGGCGTGTGCGCCGCGAGTACAGCGTTTCCTTCTTTTTTATCCGATATCCCCCATCCGTCCAAAATAATCAAGGCGACGGGGCCCTTACGTCTGTTCGTCATTTATTTTTCCTTCGCGATGACGCTGAAATCATCTGCATTCAGTGAGGCGCCCCCCACAAGACCGCCATCGATGTGAGTTTGCGAAAAGAGACCTGCGGCGTTTGCTGCATTCATGGAACCGCCGTAGAGAATTTTAATGTACTCTGCGGATTGTTCGCCGTACAATCGATCTAACTCGGTGCGTATCAGCGCACAAGCCTGTTCCGCTTGTTCCTGCGTCGCGGTATCACCTGTTCCGATTGCCCAGATTGGTTCATACGCGACCATAATTTGACAAAGTGATCCAGCCGATATGCCATTAAATGCTTTTTCAATTTGTTTTGCAAGGTGCGCTTCCGTCTCTCCATTCAAACGCTGCTCTTTAGATTCACCACAGCAGACGATCGGACGGACACCCCATGCGAGAGCCGCTTTGAGTTTTTCGTTGACATTTTCGTCCGTTTCTTTCGCGTATCCGCGGCGCTCTGAATGGCCGATTAGCACATAAGAAACGTGCATTTCAGCTAGCATTTTCATCGAAATCTCACCCGTGTAAGCTCCTTGATCCTTTTGGTAGCCGTTTTGTGCCGCCACGCGGATGGGCGTTCCCGCACAAAGTGCCACTGCCGCATCTAATGCTGTATACGGAACGGCGACAATCACCTTTGACGGTGAGTCGGCAACCAGTGGTTGCAACTTTTCTATAAAAGATACTGCCTCTGGCGGTACGCCAAGGTTCATCTTCCAGTTGCCGGCGACTACGCGGCTTCGTGGGTCGCGGTCAAGCAGACAGTCGATCCCAGGCAGTACTTTGCCTTCTAAGAACTCGAGTGAAGCTCCGCCGCCCGTAGATATGTGCGTCATGTTATCAGCGAAACCGAGCTGTTCGACTGCTGCCGCTGAATCACCGCCTCCGATAATGGAGATAGCATCCGATTCAGCAATGGCGCGTGCGATTTGGCGTGTTCCATTACTGAACGCTTCAAACTCAAAAACACCCACTGGTCCATTCCAGACGATGGTTCCGGATTTCTTGATAATCTCGCTAAAAAGATTGGCTGTTTCAGGACCGATGTCAAGACCCATCATGTCATCAGGGATTTTGTCTGCGGGGACAACCACCGGGATAGCGTCTTCTGCAAATCTGTCAGCCACGGTCGTGTCGACAGGAAGAACGAGATTGACGCCTTTTTCCTCCGCAAGTTTCATAAGTTCTCTGGCAAGATCGAGCTTGTCTGTCTCGCAAAGAGATGTTCCCACCGGCCATCCCTTGGCCGCCTGGAATGTATACGCCATACCTCCTCCGATCAAGAGGTTGTCGACGTTATCAATCAAATTTTTAATCACACCGATTTTGTCGAATACCTTGGCACCACCCAGAATAGCTGTCAATGGACGCTTAGGGTCACCAACTGCTCGGCCGAGCATTTCGAGTTCCCGATTGATTGTGTATCCCGCAACGGCGGGGAGAAACGATGCGACACCTGTTGTTGAGGCATGAGCGCGATGAACTGCGCCAAACGCGTCACTTGCGTAGAGCTCAGCCATGGATGCAAGCTTACGAGCAAATTCAGGCTTATTTTTTGTCTCCTCTTTATGGAAACGCACATTCTCAAGAAGAAGTATCTCCCCGTCCCCGAGAGCTTTCGATTTCGTCATGGCGCTATCACCTATGACATCTTCGGCCATTTCGATAGGCTGGCCGAGCAATTCGGAAAGACGTTTGGCCACGGGAGCCAATGATAGAGCTGTATCAAACCCTTTGGGCCTACCAAGATGGGAAACAATAATCAGTCGCGCTCCGCGGCTCGAGAGCGCGCGGATAGTCGGAAGCGCCGCCCGGATCCGGCGGTCATCTGTGATTTCGTTGGTCTTTTTGTCGAGCGGCACGTTAAACTCCGCACGAAGCAATACGCGTTTCCCCTTAACCTCTACATCATCAATCGTTTTCTTGTCGTAAATAATCATCTTGATCCTCCCCTTATCTCCATAGGTATCTCTTAAATCGGACGCCCATCTGTAATTTCTTCCCAATGTAACAACTACACTGTTAACCCATCTATTTTAACGCTGTTTGTCGTTTGCGACAGTAACTTTTCATACATCTTTTTATTAGTTTTGATCACAATAATGAACGCGGTAGCCAAAACAGATATTCTACTGAGTCCACGATGTCGAGTAAATGACTTAGAAGACGAACGCTCAATCTAGGTTAAAAACAGTTCCACCTTCATACATGTGCGCATGCTGGTCGTCACGACCATGGCTGTCCGAACCGGCGGTACAGATCATTCCCAGTCCCTTTGCGACTTCGCTCATCAACTGCGATTCCTCTTGGCTCGCTTGTCCGTGGAAGCACTCAACGCCTAGAACTCCCATCGACTGACAGTCAGAGAAACAACGCGTTAATGATTGAGTCGTTTCCGGTGAGTTTATATCCTCACACCAACGGTACTGTTGGGGATGGGCAAGAACCGTCACGCCGCCTGACTTGGCGATCGCACCCGCTACTTCTTCTACGGTGTGCTTTTCGCGCGGAACAAAGGCAGGACATCCTTCATTTAGGAGTCTGCGAAATGCTTCTTTTATCGACGGAAATCCAGCATATTCAACGAGCCAAAGCGCCATATGGACTCGACCGAGTACGGTTTGATCTACGCCGTATCGGCGAAATTCGAATGGTGTGATCTGGTAACCTAGCGCATTTAATTTATTGATCATCGCCTCATTGCGCTTTACTCGCAGATCTGCTTGTTTTTTAAGAAATTGCTTCATTTCAGGGGGGTCGACTTCTGTGAAGTAGCCGAGCAGATGAATCTCTTGGTCTTCAAATTGAGTACTGCACTCGACACCCGGAACAAACCAAGGAATCTCCCCCTTACGCTTTTCATCTCCCGGCTTATAATCAGATATGTCGCGCGAGGTGGGACATATCTGCCTGAGCGCGTCTCGCGCTTCAAAATTTCCTGCCATTGTGTCATGATCTGTCAGGGAAAAAGCGAACAGCTTTTTGCGCAACACTTCTTCAACCAATGCTGTTGGAGATTGAGCGCCGTCAGAGAAATAGGAGTGCAAATGAAAATCAACTCCACCCGACTGGGTCGTGTCTTCTAGGAAGCGGACAAGCCGCGAATCAGGAAGCTTCTCCCTCATACGAGGACTCATCCATAGTTTCGACCGCAGACTTCTCAAATGTTTCCGAAATAAGGTAGCGCGGCCTCGCCTTAACTTCACGGAACAAACTGTCAATATATATACCAATCAATCCAAGACTGATCAAGACCATGCTACCAATGAGAAGCTGGAGCAAAATAACCGTTGTAAAACCGGTAGCTGCCTGCCCGCTAAAATATTTAATAAGTGTTTGAATGGAGAGTATGAAAAAACCAATCAGAAAAATTGCTCCCAAACTGTTAATCAATAGGAGAGGACGCGAGGAAAAACCGGTCAACGCGTTAATAGACAGTCGGAAAAGCTTTCGAAAACCCCATTTGCTTTTTCCTGTCGACCGTTCGTCGACAAAAAACGGGAACGTCACACGCTTGAAACCCAACCAGGCTGACAGTGCGCGAAAGAACGTTTCCTTTTCAGGCAGTATATTCCAACTGTCTACAACCTTCCGATCAAGCAGTTTAAAGTCGGAAGCATTTTTCAATTTATAGCCTGACAGTTTGCCGAACATACCGTAAAACACATTGGCAAAAAGTCGCGAAAATAGGGGCTCTTTGCCTCTCGCCGTTTTTACACCTTCAACGACTTCAAATCCTTCCTGCCACAGTTTGATCATTTCAGGAATGTAGCGCGGTGGGTGTTGTAGATCACCGTCCATTACGATAACAGCGTCCCCTAACGCTTCGTCCAATCCTGCGCAGACTGCCGCTTCCTTGCCAAAGTTACGGGAAAAACGAAACAGCCGTATGGCTGAATCTTTGGCCGCGCAGGCAACGAGTTCGTCCCATGTTGAATCATGTGAACCATCATCAATCGCAAGGATTTCATAACGCAACCCGGTTGCTTCCAAAACCTTCCCGATCGATTCAAGCGTCATCAAAATCTGCCCGGCTTCATTATAAAAGGGAACAATTACAGAAATAACAGCATCGCATTTTTTGTCTGACTCCGAGGCATTTTCAATGTAAATATCTTCCGCCTGTTGCATGCGCCCGTCCTTCACTTTCTCTTATTAAAAATGGACGCGTTCAATGACCGCGTCCATCTCGAAATCATAGTTATTCACCGGTCCGTCAGTTGAGAACTCGGTTGACACGCACTGGCACCACGGAGTAGGTCGTAAGATCATCACAGATGACGCCCCTGCGACTAACGGCGTGGATCATCTTATTGTTGCCGATATAGATTCCGACATGGTGGTAACCATATCCTCTGCTGAAGAATATGAGATCGCCTGGCAAAAGGTTGGAGAAATCGCGGCCTGTAAAGGTTACTCTCGTGCCTAATTGGCGTGCCTGAGGATCTGAACCGTGCGGTATATTCTTATAACCAATAGCTCCATAACAGTATTTGACCAACCCTGAACAATCCATAGCACTCAGATTGCTGCTGCCCAGACGGTAAGGCAATCCCAGACAAGATTTCGCGATCTCAACGACGCGTTGCCTTGCATCGGCATCCTTGTCACTGCTACTTGTTCCGCCAGCATTATTCGTTCCGCCACCACTGCCCGTTCCACTACCAGTAGTAGGTGGGGCCGGCTTATCCTTTGAGATCAAATCATTGGAGATATACCCTGTCTGGCCGGTTGACGTTTCAATCATTGACCAGTCAGGTCCGGTCGCTTTAAGTGTAAGTTTATTCCCATAGCGGGCGACTGTAACAATAGTGCAATTAGTATTTGGTTGCGAGCGAATATTTGCCGCGCCTGTATTCACATAAATCGAACCTGTTGTTCTTTTGAATCCGGCGGGCGGAGGTACAACTGATGTTAAAAGATCACTGCTTATGAAACCGATTTTCCCATTACTCAACTTAACTTTCGACCATGCGTCGTTAGCCTCGAGCTCAAGCACAGCCTGATCAAGTTTCATTCTCTCTAGAACTTCAGAATCTGTTGTCGGTGAACTGCGCACGTTGACAGAACTTGTCGCGACGTAGAATGTTCTGTTTGTTTTTTGGAATGGATTGGCTGGGGGGGTGGCGCGTAGAAGGTCATTGTTAACATATGCAGTAATGCCGCCTTCTGTCTTAACTCTTGACCACCCACCGTTATCAGCGACCTGGTACACTCGGTCATCCATAAATGCCGCTCCGATAAGTTCAGAATCGAGCGACGGCGCGTCACGCAAATTTGCTACGTCTGTGTCGACGTACATGTAGCGTCCACGATCAATCTCGCCGACTTCTTGAGCCGGCTTGGCCGGACCAAACAAATCATTCAGCATGTAGCCGGAGACACCATTTTCCGTCCTGACTTTCGACCATTCATCACCTGCCTCCAGCACTTTCAATGTCATGCCTCGCAGACCAAAGCCCTCAGTTTCATACTGGCGGCCGGGACCTACCCGGATATTGCTTTGGTAATTTTGAACGTAATAGGTCGCTCCAGTCTGGGGGATAAAGACCTGGGTCTCTCCGACAAGATTGCTCCTGACAAAACCTTCAACGCCTCGATTATTTCTTACGGAAGTCCATCCATCCGCCTCTCCAATTTTGATTAATACGTTATTCAAACCGGCGGTGGCAAGGATATCTGATGTCTCAGCAGGCAAGTCATATATCTCAGCTAACTCTTTGATTACGAAAACAGTCTTAACTTTCTCAATCATAATAATGGTTGCCTCGGGCAAGTCCTCCGCAGGATCAGTCGAGTCCGAAGGAGACGGTTCCGTTTCAGGCAACACTGATGAAGGGTCAGTTATTGCAATTGGTTGAGTTGTGACGGTTGTTTGAGTTGTTATAGTTGGTTTAATGTCTTGACTGGGAGAAGTTTCGGTGGGTGAGTGGATCAATACGGGATTGTCTCGGTCGATCAGTCCATCGGCTTGCTGAAGACCGGCAAATTCTTGGAAAGGGACATGTGTCTGTTTAACAGTTGAAACTTTTACTACAAAAAGTGTCAATATCAAGACGAAAGCAGTGATAGGAAGTCCGTAGAAAAGAAGACGCCCACGTGTTCCCGCGGTGACGATTCTACGTTTGCGAACCTTAGGACGGCTACGCGTTACTGCTTGATGCGGACGCGTTGTCTGATCGGATTCGCTTCCCTTATCAGGGGTTCTATCGAGCATTTTATAATTCCTTCCCACACATAAAGACATCGATTACTATCGCCGACTTTGTGTCAGTATAGCACCGTCTCCGAAACCCTTCAATACAGACAGTATTACAGGTCAATGACATATCTCAAATAAAAATCGATAAACGAGACGGCTCCCTGCTATAAGATCAGCAACGCCTCCGCAGCTTAAGCGCTTCCCGACGAACATTCTGCACAAATCATCCAGGAACTCATGGAGTTCATTTTCTGTTAAAGCTAGCGCTCCCGTTACAATCGCAGTTTCATCGGTTGCCCCGCGGCTGCCTGCGATCAGCCGATCACGTACCATCTCCCTGATATCCGATGCGCGTTCGCGACCTGCCCGTCGGATGAGTGTTGTATCCGACGTAATGCCGAGAAGCGCAATCAGCGTGCGCAAGCCGGTCGTATTGTCATCGTGCCCCATTACAAGCGAATCACGCAGAACGGGATAGCCGACATCAAACAAGCTAGGGAAACCGTGACATGCTTCTTCGCGAATCCCTTTTATGCTGTCCTCTGCATTTAAACGTTCATTCAAATAGGAGAAATGAGTGATTTGACTGAGTGATTGTTCGAGTTCTCGCGCAATGTCAGCCGAACGTCGCGACAGTTGTGCGCCCTCAAAGGATGGTTGCAACACACTGCTCGGCTGTGCCGCAACTGGAACTACTCCATCGCCGGAGAAAAATTCGCTCCAGTATTCACCCATCGCGTTTAACAAAATCCCCGATAGATAAATCCAACCGCGATGTGTATTAACACCTTTTGTCGCCTCAGACATGGCCTGTTCCGCGAGAATACCTTCGTGCCTGAGCCACATTGCCTTTTCTGTCTGTGGGAGACTTCGCTTCCACCCCGTTTGAAACGATGCGCGGTAATAATTTGCTAGAACAGACTGACTTTTTACAAAAGTAAAACGGTCCATATCTTCGTGGGAACCAGCTTCATAAAAAGTCACCAGTCCGGGTTTGGGCGAAACCATAAGCTCAAATGACGATGCTTCCATTGCCATCCCCGCATGAATATCCGCCAATTCATTGCACGCGTAACCGTCAAGGAGGAGTCGTACTTCCTCTTGCAAGGCTTCAGAGGAATGGCGAACGGTTGCGGCACAGAGAACGGCAGATTCTTCGCAAAGCAGACATCTTCTGGGAGTCATCGCGAGTGATTTGCGATCGATCGCTGTTCCGTCTTCACGAAACACATCAAGATCAAGGAGTCTTGATGCCTTGGTGTGTTCTTCGATCACGACCGCAAGTGACTTGATCGCCTCCGGTATGAAATCGCGAACGGCGATCAGAGCTTCATCACCCGTTGCCACATGTGTCGATTCTTCCTGAACGACCGTTGCCCCAAGGCTTATCAAAACTGATTTTAAAGCACGCAGTTCGCGTTCGAAGAAGTAATTTGAGAGTCGTGTTCGCTTTATAGCGCCCGGCATATTAAGCGTCATGGAGATGACTGGACAGCCGAATTGCTTCAACATCTCTCGCTGCTTAAGGACGCGGAGATCCCGCGCAGACAGCATCTCATCCAGAGTCACTGCCCTGTTATGTGTCGCCGAAAATTCATTACAACCGGGCACTCTCTTATGATCCGTCGCTGTCCGGTTCAGAGAACGTCATCAATTGAAGTGAGTTGAGCTCGGAAAGCTTGTAATCTGACGGTATATTTACTAGACCGAGTATCTGAGAATCCTTCGTGATCGGATGTACTAGAAATTCGTGGTAAAGTTGAAAATTTCGGATCTCCCCCGTCGATTTGACGTGCATGCGCGGTCCCGTACAGTAGTGACGCTGATCCCCGATCATGACGTGTGTATTGTCGAGATAAGAAATTGGAAGATTCTGTGCGATCAACGATTTTACATCTCTTTCAAGCGCACGAAGGTCAAGTGTAGGGCGGTCGTGAAATGAAAGGATGAACCCCGAGCGCACGTCGTTGTGATCAAAGTGATAAACTCGTTGATCAATGAGACAATGTTCCAAAAGATCTTCCGCCGTATGTGCCATCCGCCGGTTGTTAATTGACGCGAATACCACTTTTTTGATGTCATCCGGTTCTGGGCCGAATACACTTGGCCGAGTGATAATAATTTCCTCCCCAATACCAATGAGGAGATGTGCGTTCATCCCAAGATGCGGATAAATCAGATCGAAATGCTCGACGACCACGCGCTTTCCCCGCTCCAATGCGAGGCGGATCGCGTCTGCCAATTCATGTACCTGACTAAACCCCATCTCGAACCGTATGTCGATGTGGTATGTGTGGGGGGTGAAAAAACCTGTGTCATCTTGATCCAGAATTGGCAAGGGGCGCACGTTGACTCCTTCGTCGTCATTCGTGAGCTCGAGACCGGGAAACATTCCTTTTAGCAAGATACTCTTCCCCGACCCACTGTCCCCGATTAAGCCAATTAGAGAATCAAATGGTGACAGAAATTGCTGCGCGATCTGTCTTCCCTGGTCCACCATACGCGGTGCGCCGCGGGGAGAGAGAAGCACACTGTAGAGGTGATTGCCCTGCATTCGATCTGAATAAGACATTGACGGTACTCCTTACATCACCTTGCTAATATAGTTACAATCCACTTTCACAGGTGACTT
>LFRM01132621.1_pt1 | contig 41065 bp, 32 predicted proteins | sample 618341 | NCBI WGS metagenome assembly LFRM01 (sample SAMN03654438, study PRJNA283298) | anaerobic digester metagenome | isolation source: pool of bioreactors CSTR01a, CSTR02a, and CSTR03a thermophilic anaerobic... | place: Denmark: Kgs. Lyngby | collected 2014-05-21 | reverse complement strand
TTTTTGCAAATTTAATAAATTTTCTGATATTAATCCTGTATAAATTTTAACAGATTAAATATAAATACACACCTACCCCTTATTATAATGTAATGAAAAATTGAATTTTTAACTGTAATTTTGTCAAAAATAATAACTAAGATTAATAATGGTAAAAATCAATACAAAAAAATTTTTTGATCAGATATCACCAAAAAGTTATTATGACATAGCTATCATTTTGCCATTATTAATGTTATTTATTTATCCATCTCGTCCAGCTATAGGAGTGGCAGGATTTATTTTATTTACAATATTTGGAATAATAAAAAAAGATTTAACTTTTCAGTGGAATGCTAATATTTTATGGGTAATATTTTTTTTATTATATGTAATATTTTTTTTTAAAACTACAAATAAACAAGCAGGACTCTTCGAATTAGAAAAAAAACTTTCACTATTGGTCTTTGGTAGTTTGTTTTTATTTAAATATAATAAACCGATTTCTATTCCATTTTGGATTATTTCATTTATTATTTTGATATTTATAAGGGGCATTATCAATTTTATTGAAGCTTTTGTAATGTATAGGGATATTCATCTTTTTCAAGCTTTTTTAACTACTAGATTTTCACAACACATTCATCCTACATATTTTAGTATTTACATTATTGTAAGCTTATTTGGGCTAATATATTTACAACATAAAAGGTTTATAAAATTACCTAAATGGTTGATAATTTGTTATATAATTTTTTCTATATTATTAATAATATTTTTATCATCTACAGCTGCTATTTTATTTTTTTTATTTTCCATAGTATTTTTCCTTATTTTTTATTTTTATAAAAAATTAAAACCGCTCATAGCAACAATATTTATTATAACTATTTTATTAATTTCATTCATAACAATAAAATATATACCATTTAAAACGATAAATCTCAAAGAAACAATAGAAAATACAATTTTATTTTTAAATAATCCAAAAGAATGTACTCAATCAAAAGAATTTATAGAAAGTAGCAATGAAAAAAGATTGATTTTATGGAAATTAAGCTGGGAAAAATTTAAGGAAAATCCATTAGGATATGGAGTAGGAAGTGCTGGAGATGTATATAGGGATGTTTATCAAAAATATGAATTAGACTCATTTATAGAGCCGTTGCTTGATTCTCATAATCAATATTTGCGCATAGCTTTAGAAATGGGCATTATAGGCTTATTAGCCTATTTGAGCATTTTAATCACATTCATAGTTAAAGCAATTAAACAAAAAAAATATTTACTCTTATTTGTTTTGATTAGCTTGATTTATTTTGGATTATTCGAATCAGTTCTACAACGTCAATCAGGTGTAATATTTTTTGTCTATATTATCACATTTTTATATTTATATGAACCAAATTTATTAGATTATAATAAAGAAACATAAATTTATGAAAAAAATACTTGTAGTCAGTTCTAATTCTATACATTTATTTAATTTTTATAATTTAATAAATTCATATTTCGACCACATAGATATTGTTACAGATAGTATTAATGAAAAATATAATTATCGCAATATTGTATTGTACAAATATAATTTTTCCATAAAGAAACCATTTCAATTTATAATTTCTTATTTCAAATTAAAAAAATTAATAAAAACAAATAAATATAGTATTATTCATATTCAGCAGATCACAACTGCCGCTCTATTAGCAATATTAGCTTCAAAAAAATCAAAAATTCCAATAGTAGCGACTGCATGGGGTAGCGATATTTTATTAATTTCTCACAGAGGATATTTTTATAAAAAATTAGTAAAATATGTATTAAAAAATGTTGACATAGTGACTGCTGACTCAGAATTTGTAATACAAGAAATGAACAAATTAACTAAACAAAATATAGATGCACATCTCGTAATTTTGACCAATTTACATTCTACTCCTAAATACTTCCCAAAAAAATCAAAAATCATTTATTCTAATAGATTACTAACTCCACTTTACAGGATAGATCTGATAATAAATGCCTTTGAAAAATTTATAAAAGATAAACAATACGAAGAATGGAAATTAATAATAGCTGGTCAGGGAAATGAAAGACATAAATTAGAAAAAATAGTTAGAGAAAAAAAATTACAAAACCAAATAGAATTTGTAGGCTGGCAATCAACCGATAAGAATAATGAGTATTACCAAAAAGCTCTTATCTACATTTCTATACCGATCTCTGATGGCACTCCTACGAGTTTATTAGAAGCTATGAGCTATGGTTGCATTCCGATAGTGTCAGACTTACCTGTATACTATGAATGGATTGAAAACAATGTAAATGGATTGATAGTTAATGATTTGAACTCTAATTTTATAGAAAAAGCCTTAAAATTAAATCCAATTAAAGTTTGGGAAATTAATCGTAATATTATTGAAAAAAAAGCAACAATCGACGTTAATAAATCTAAATTGGAGCAAATATATAATAAATTATTACAAACTAAATAAATACCCAAAACAATTTTTATAAAAATTTACAACTCACTTAACTCGTAAACTCCTACACCTCTTACATGCTCAACTCCACTTTCTCTACTTTTTACACTCTCCAAATTCCTTCATTGTTTTCTTTACATTGATATTAGAATTTATTTAATAATTAATTAACATAATTTTAGTAAAACATCATTACTTCTATAACGTTTGTTGTGGGTAAAAACATTTTAGATTGTTACAAAAAAATAACTATTTTTTAATTATTTAGGTTGTTTATTTTACCACAAAGAACACCAAGTTATTACACAAAATCCACAAATTACCATTTGTAGGCCTTTTAATTCCATCCTTCTCTTTGTGCATTCTTTGAGAACTTTGTGGTTGATATTTAACTGTCTAATAATAAATAAACCACTATTGACAAATTCATTTTTGTAAAATTACACTTTTTTTTGATCTTTACCTATATAACTTTACCTATATAAAACGTTATAGAACGACATTATTAATCAACTTCTAAAAAAAGTAACATCTATTTTTTTAATTTGTTAATTTTTGCACAATTAACTTTAAATAAATCTTTTGCTCAGTTGTATTTATTTTGATTTAGATAATAAATCTTGCTAAAAAGTACAGATCTAATTAATGCTTTACAACCAATTTCTTAGCAAAATATACATCAATACCATTAAATTCTATTATATAAATACCATTATCCAAACTACTTATTGGTATTGTAGTATATACAGCTTTGTTTATTTTTTCTCTATATACTTCTTGCCCTAAGATATTTTTGATTACTATTGCACCAGTTTGTTCAGAATTAAAATTAACTTTTACATAATCACTAGCTGGATTTGGCAATATAGTGAAATTAGAACTTTGGTAATTATTTATGCTAGTATTATCAATAGTTTCAAATGACCATGTATCAGACATTAATTCATCTCTAACGTGCTTAGCTTTGATAGCCCAATAATATGTTTTATTATATTTTAGATTTAGATTTCGTAAATAATAAACAAATTTATCTTTTCGATTATATAAGGTATCTTGAGAGTTAATAGATACAGTTTTACTAGTAGATAAATTACTTAATGTATCATAATAAATTATATATTCATCAGCTGCATATATACTGGACCATGAAAGTGAATCACTGGATGGATTTATATCTTGAGCTCCATTACTTGGTAAAAGCAAACCAAGTGTATCAATAGTTTTGAAATGGTATACGTCGCTCCAATCAGATGTATCTTTTGCATGAAATAGTCTTGCCTTCCAATAGCAATCTTGGTTAAATTTCAAGTCTCCTGTTGCTACTTTAGTCAATGTATCATACTTAGGCGGATTATTACTTACTTTTATTCTAGCTATTTTAGTGCTATCAAATATGTAATAAAATTGAACGTCAAAACTGCTATCTTCTGATATTATTAATTCTCCATATTGACTTCCAAAAATAGTATGAAAAATTATACTATCACCAGGAATAAACCCTTCAAAGTTATCAGTAGGATATTTAGCTATTACATCCCCTTTAGTTGTAAAAAATCTAACATCAGACCATTCTGAACTATCATAGTCATGGTACGCTTTTACTCTCCAATAATAATTTTGACCATAGTTTAATTGAAATAAATCAATAGTATCAATATTCAATTCACTATACTCTTTCTTTAATAAACTATTAAAATCTGATGTAGTATCTAATTGAAATAAATATTTAGAACCTTTTATAGCATTCCACCTAAAAGTAAATTTTACAGGTAATTTTTTAGAATTATCTGCAGGAATAGTTAAAGTAACTGAAGCTTTAGTAGTAAAATTCCAAACTTCACTCGGGCTAGAATACAGATTATTAACATTTTTAGCACTTACACGCCAATAATAAGTAGTACCATATAACAAATCTTTTACTGTATGTGCCGAGTATGTAGTTTCAATTGTCTGTTTTAATGGAGAACTAAAATTATTTGAAGTATCTATTTCCAACTTATAAGACACTGCACCGCTAACGCTAGACCAGTCTAAAATAACTTCTACATCTATATTTGAACTATCAGCTGGTGAAACTAATGTAGGAGCAGCAATTTTATCCTGTGCTGCAATATTAACTAAAATTCCCAGGAATAACAATCCAAAAACTAAAATTTTTCTCATAATTATATATTTTTATTCTTTTATAAATTTAGAACTATAAACTTTATTATTGCCTTCGCATCTTATAATATATGTACCGCTATTCAAAGAACTGACAGGTATTTGAATAGTACTATTAATATCTTCTGATACCAATTTTGCAAAAACCAGTTGTCCATTCATATTATAAATATATATAGCAAAAGGGTCATTAAAATCTTGATTTATGATATAAATAAAATCAGTAGTTGGGTTAGGATACACATAGAAGCTACTTAGATTATTGTTATAATCATCAATAGAGACTATTCGATATTTGTAATTAGCAAATATACCTCTACCATGCGTAGCAGCATATATAACACCATAATTAGGCGTGTTATAAGTATAAAAATTTTGTTGTGTCAACATATATACTGGTACATTTCCCATTCCTTCGTTGTCTTTAGTCCAATTAGGAGATGATATAGTTATATTATCAGTAGTATATATACCATACTCTGTACCTAATAAAATAACATTAGGATTTTCTTTTACTATCAACGAAGAGTATACAGGATTTTTAGGTAAATTCCCAGTTTTATTATTAAAAGTTGGATTATCAGTTAGTGCATTAATAGAATAATAAACATAAATAGCATTACCATAACCACCACATGTAATTAATACTTTATTGGGATCATTAGGATTTACTGAAATAGAAGTTATTGGTCTATTAGAAATGCTATAAATTTGATCACAAGCTACTACACAATATACACTACGATCATCAGCTGATAAGCTATCTTTTGCTTGACGTAAATTAGACACTCTATAAACTTTGCCATTAGTAGTACCAAAAAATAAGTAATCACCATCCTCACTCAAAGCCATACATTGTGGATATTCATTGTTTGGGATACTTGCTATTTTATACCATGGAGGTGGTGCAGAATAATCATGAAGTCCTCTAGTCATCCAAACTGAACCCCTTAACCCAACAAATAAATTAGCAAAAAGATAATCTTGTACTTTTATTGAATCACCAGGTTCTAACTCGATAGTTAGAGTATCTGAAATATAAAGTCCACTAACGGGGTTTTGAACCATAATTTCATCACCAATGTGCAAAGTAGTATCATTTTTATTAATAAAAGTAATACTATCAGTTGTATTAAAGTCATAGCCTTCTTTTAAAAGTATAGGAGCTAAATAAGAAGAAAAACCATCAGAGCCAGGGGCCTCAGGACCACCAATACTTTTAATATAAGCTGTAACTCCACTTGAATAAAATGTTTGACTATTACCACCAAACTCATTAGATCTATATAGCTCACCATAAGGATAAGAACCTATAATCATTTTTCTATCAAGGTTAGACATAGCTACGTAGCCACCAGTACCATATAAGTATTTAGTAGCTTTAGTAGAATCTGTTGTTTGACGAGGCAATAATACCGTTCCATTATTATAAGTACCGCCCATCAGTTGATTATAAGAATTACATCCAATAGTAAAAAATTGAGAAGTTACATATTTTCTATTAGCATTAGTAAAAGTAAAGATATCATAAGTAGCATCTCTTACACCTTTAAACACACCTCCATCATTGCCTATATAGATTACATCTGGATTATTTGGATCAAAAACAATTTTGTGTTGATGAGAATGTAAGTACAAAACACTTGTTTCATCTAAATAATACAAAGATATTTTTTCCCAATTCCCTCCATAATAATATTCCCATAAATCAATGCCACCCATTAATATATGATCTTGATCATGTGGATCCACTGCTAAAGCACAAGCATATGTTCCTTGTTGATTGAAAGGGTAAAATGTTGTACTGCCCCCAGGACCGATTAATTCCCAATTGGCACCCCCATCAATCGATCTATATGCACCATTTAAATTACCATCATTATTATTTATGATTACTGCATATATAATAGATGAATTAGTAGGCATCACTGCTATCTCAATACGAGCAACGTTTGTGCCCCACGGATTGGCTAATTGTTCAAAAGAAGCATTATCACCATTTAATGATTTATAAATATATCTAGACATAGCTACATAAACAGTACCATCATTAGCTACCTCTACATCATAACAATTTTGAGTTGCTAAAGTACCAGAGATAGGATTGTACCAACTTACGCCACCATCATCAGATACTTGTAAACCTCTATGTGTTGCAGCAAAAATTCTATTAGTTGTCAGATTAACTGCCATTTGATTAATAAATAAAAATGGTGATGATACATTTGTAGCTTGTGTAGCTGATAGTAACTGAAATTCACTACCATTGGGCTCGGTACTTTTGTATATGCCATTGCCTCTAAATCCAGAGCCACCGTTATTATCTCCTAGAGGGCTTGCAAAATATTCACCTGTACCTAAATAAATATATCCATCTTTGTCTTGAATCAAAGATGATATAAACATATTTTCAGTATTGTTAACAGGTGACCACGAAGTACCGCCAGAGGTACTCTTCCATAAACCACCAGAAACTCCTGCAGCATAAACTATAGAAGAATTATTTTTGTCAACCATTACAGCTCTAGTACGTCCACCTAGATTAGTAGGTCCTACATTTACCCACTGTAGTCCCTGAGATTTTAATGGCGTGTTTTTCTGATTATTTTTCACGTTGTTTTGCTGGGCATTACCACTTATAAATAATGCTATAACTAACATTGCACTTAATAAAAATTTGAGTCTTCGCATAAATATATTTTTTAAATATTAAACTCTTATGAAATTTTCAGCCAAATTAATAATAATTATTTATATAAAACAAAATTTTTTTTCAAAATTAATATTTTTTTATTAATATTTTTTCGGAATGATAAGATGATCTCACTAATGGTGCAGACTCTACGTAATCAAACCCTTTTTTTAATGCTATATTTTTATATTCATCAAATATTTCTGGTTTTATATATTCTGCTACTGGAAAATTATTTTTAGAAGGTTGTAAATATTGTCCAATAGTTATGATCTTGCAATTAACTTTTAATAAATCATCCATTACCTCTATCACTTCATCAAATTTTTCTCCCAATCCTACCATAATGCCAGATTTTGTTAGCATGCCAAAAGAATTTGCTATATCCAAAGTTTTTAAACTAGTTTCATAAGTAGCTCGAGTACGTACATGACTAGTTAGACTACGAACGGTTTCTAAATTATGAGAAAAAATATCTGGTTTTGCCATAGCTAGTTCTTTTATTAATGTAGCATCGCCATCAAAATCTGGGACCAATGCTTCTACAGTAAAATTAGCATCTTTTAATAATTTGATGCATTTGGCCCAATGCTCAGCACCCTGGTCAGGCAAATCATCTCGTGTAACTGATGTAAGAACAACATGTTTTAAGTTTAATAGTTTTACTACTTCTAAAATTTTATAAGGTTCATCTACATCTGGCGAAAGTGGTTTTCCAGTATTCACAGCACAAAACTTACAATTTCTAGTGCATATATCTCCCAAAATCATAAATGTAGCTGTCCCTTGTGTCCAGCATTCAGCCTTATTTGGGCACATACCACTTTCACAAATAGTGTGTAGATTTTTTCTACTCAGAGCTAAATGCAAATTTGCATAAGCATCTACTGGCGTTCTGTCTACTTTTAGCCAATCTGGTTTTCTTTTTATTCCTTTTTCACTCATTTAGCATTATAATTTTTACCAATATTATATTTTAAAAAAAACGTTATAAAATAAAAAGTATTATTTTCGTATGCCATTATAGGTACTTCTTTTATAAATAAATCTAAAGAAGCACCTATGTCTAAGCGCCTAATTTTATCCTGGGTATCACCAAAATCAAATGAAAATCCACCTTGTAAATATATACCGGGGTAATATTTTATTTTGTTGAAACCAGAAAAAAAACTTCCCCTTCCCAATATATCGTTCAAATCATGTTTTTCTGGTTGATATCTCTCTTCTACTATTTCCCAATCATAATATGAACTGTATTTTTGTATTTGTAAATACACAGGTTTAGTAAAACAACTATTAAAACCAATAGAATAAAATTTGCCTACTGATACTCCACCCCAATAAGGTTTAGAATTCAAGGTAGATGCAGATTTAAAGCCTGTACGCAAAAAATAAATATAATTTAATTTACCATATACAAATGATTTTGCATTTAATATTCCTTCTCTTCGAAGTTTAATTTCTTTAAAAGAATGTACGTCTACAAATTCTACAAGCAACCCATAATTATTATAAATATTAGCATTTTTACCTATATCCATAGATATCCCCCAACCTTGAGAGTGTATATTTACCCCAAAACTAAGATACTGCTTTAATAGCACACCTCTTTCGAAACCACTACCAATGGCTATTTGCTCTTGAGCTACAAGGGTAGAGGTAGATACTATTATCAAAATTAAAAAAATAACATATTTTAATTTCATATCTACAAAATTAAATAATTTTTTATTATTTTGCTTAATTATAAAATGAATTTATAAAGAGACAATTAGTAAGTTATTTTTTTAAAACAAATTCAATTTTTCCTTGTATTTTTGCATAAAATCTAATTTTATGAAACTTGCTCAACATTACAAAGCAGATATAGTAGAAAATAAATGGTATAAAATATGGCTCGAAAAAAAATATTTTCATTCAGAACCAAATGAAAAGGAACCATATACTATTGTAATACCACCACCAAATATCACTGGTATCTTGCATATGGGACATGTATTAAACAATACTTTGCAAGATATTTTGATACGCCGTGCAAGGATGCTAGGCTATAATGCTTGTTGGGTACCAGGCACAGATCACGCATCTATAGCTACAGAGGCCCGCATAGTGGCTAATCTAAAATCTAAAGGTATAGATAAGCATTCGCTCACTCGTGATGAATTTATGAAATATGCCTGGGAATGGAAAGAAAAACATGGTGGGATAATACTGGAACAATTAAAAAAATTAGGTGCTTCATGTGATTGGGACAGAACTACCTTTACAATGGATGACCACTATTACAAAAGTGTAATACATGTATTTGTAGACTTATACAACAAAGGCCTTATTTACCGCAGTCACAGAATGGTAAATTGGGACCCATTGGCTCTAACTGCTCTTTCTGATGAGGAAGTAATTTACAAAAAAACTAATAGCAAACTTTATTATGTAAAATACTTTCTCACTGATGATAGTGGGTATCTGACAATAGCTACAACACGTCCAGAAACTATACTGGCAGATACAGCCGTAGCAGTCAATCCTAATGATGATAGATATAAACATCTAATTGGCAAATATGTGTATGTGCCATTAGTAAAAAGAGAAATTCCTATAATAGCAGATCAATACGTCGATCCAGAATTTGGCACAGGCTGTCTAAAGGTTACCCCAGCTCACGATTTAAATGATTATGAAATAGGAAAAAAACATAATTTAGAAATTATAGATATTTTCACTCCTGATGCTCGTTTAAACGAAAATGCAAAATTTTTAATAGGTCAAGATAGATTCGAAGCTCGGGAAAATATAATACCACTTTTAGAAAAGGAAGGTAATTTAACTAAAATAGAAGACTATGAAAATAATGTAGCATATAGTGAAAGAACTGATGTGCCAATAGAACCACGGCTTAGTTTACAGTGGTTTCTAAAAGTCGAAGAGTTATCAAAACCTGCAATGCAGGTAGTATTAGATGGTACTATAAAATTTTATCCAGATAAATTTATTAATACTTACCGCCATTGGATGAAAAATATAAAGGATTGGTGCATATCTCGTCAGCTTTGGTGGGGACATCGTATTCCAGTATGGTATTTGCCAAATGGTGAATTTGTAGTAGCTCATAATGAGGAAGAAGCTTATACTTTGGCATTAAAGAAAAATCCTAATCTCAAAAAAATTGAATTACATCAAGATGATGATGTACTAGATACTTGGTTCTCCAGTTGGATATGGCCAATAGCAGTATTTAATGGAATTCTGCAACCAAATAATGAGGACATTAATTATTATTATCCTACTAATGATTTGGTAACAGCTCCTGAGATTCTATTTTTTTGGGTAGCTAGAATGATAATGGCTGGACTCGAATATCGCAAACAAGTGCCTTTTTATAATGTATATTTTACAGGTATAGTACGAGATAAATTAGGACGCAAAATGTCTAAATCTCTCGGTAATAGTCCCGATCCATTAGATTTGATTGATAAATATGGAGCAGATGGCGTAAGAATGGGAATGCTGTTTTCTAGTCCCTTAGGTAATGATTTACTTTTCGATGAAGCTCTTTGCGAACAAGGGAGAAATTTTGCTAATAAAATATGGAATGCTCTGCGCCTAGTAAAAATGTGGAAAATCGATCCAGTAAAACCTACAGATACTATTAATGTAAAAAGTATTTCTTGGTTTAATGAACAATTAAAAGCCTCAATTATAGAAATAAATCATTATTTCGACGAATACAGGATATCTGATGCGTTAAAATCAGTTTATAAAACAATATGGGACTACTTTTGCTCTTGGTATTTAGAATTGATCAAACCAAATTATGGTGAACCAGTGGATGCTAATACTTATAATAGTACAATAAATTTTTTCAAAACTTTAATGCAATTACTTCATCCTTTTATGCCTTTTATTACCGAAGAAATATGGCATTTATTACAAGATAATTATAATATAGATGATACTATAATGCTAACACCATGGCCAACAGCTGATAGTTATGATGAAAATATTATAAATGATATTAATTTTATTTTTGAATTCATTTCTACTGTTCGCTCTCTAAAAGCTCAATATAATATAACAAAAGAAGATATAGAAGTTTATTATAATGACACTGAATATGATAAAGTGATAAAAGATTATGAAGAATTAATACTAAAAATGGCACAAGTAAAATCTATAAATAAAAATAAACAATTAAAAAATACAGCCGAAGCATTGGTGCGTACTATTACTATATCTATTCCTATAACTGAAACAAATATAGAAGAAGAAAAAGAAAAAATTTTAAAGGAATTAGATTACTATAAAGGTTTTTTAGCCAATGTTAATAAAAAGCTAAAGAATGAAAATTTTTTAAAGAAAGCTCCCGATAAAGTGATAGAAAACGAAAAGAAAAAACAGCAAGATACTATAAAAAAAATAGAAAGTTTAAAAAAACTTTTGAAAAAATATGAGAACTAAAAAATATATATTTGTTAAATTATTATTTTTAACAAATATATGACAAATTAAAAATTCTCAAAATCTTCGTTTTTTAGTTTTTTGCTAAAGATGTCTAAATTTTATCACTTGATTCTATCATTGGATTCCAAAATAATTCTTTAAAATTTACTACTTGATTATCAATAATTACAACATTTTCATTTTCTAAAAGTTCTTGCATTTGATTACCAGGAAAATGATGGCGGCCAGTAAGGAGTCCATTACGATTGACTACACGGTGAGCAGGCACGTAAAAAGGAGCTAAATAACAACGAGAAAGAGCAATACCTACAAAGCGAGCCGAGGCTTTGCTTCCTATCGTAGTAGCTATAGCTCCATAAGTAGTTACCCTGCCATATGGTATACTAGCAACCAATTCCCATATTTTCATATATAACTCTTCTAAGTCATTACTCATAACAAAAAAATATTAAATTTGAAATGCTAAATATTTAATTGTTTTGCCTTGTGATAGCCATATTTGTTCGTAAAATGTTTGTATTTGAGTTATAATATCATCGCCCCTTTCTTTGTAAATATCATAGTTGCAATCAATAAGTTTAAAATTAAAATTTTTGATTATTTCTAGTGTATAATTGAAAAGATCATCATCATCAGTTTTTAAATGAATGAGTCCACGAGGTTTTAGAATTTTTAAATATCTATTAATAAAACGAGGGGAGGTGAGGCGTTTACTTACACGACTCTTGGGTTGTGGATCTGGAAAAATAATCCAAATTTCATCAACTTCATTTTCATCAAAGCAGTGTTCTATTAGTCCAATAGGTACACGCAAAAAAGCAACATTTTTTAATTCAAGCTCTTTAACTTTATTAGCCCCTACCCACATTCTATCACCTTTAATGTCTACACCAATGAAATTTTTATTTGGGAAATGCTGAGCCATCTCTACAGTATATTCAGCTTTACCACAAGCTAATTCAACTATTAATGGGTTATAATTTTTAAAAAAATCCTTTCTCCATTTACCTTTTAGAGGAAAAGCTTGCTTCTGCAATGTGAAATATCCGGTTTCTAAATAAAATGAAAAAGATTTAATATCTTCGAAGCGTTGCAGCTTTTTTCTAGCCATCACCAATACGTTTTTTTAGAATCCACGCATCTTTTCTATATCTAGCTTTTATTTCGTCTAATTTAGTTTTCATCAAAATTGTATCTCTGCAATTAAATGAATCTAAAGCTACACGATATCTTTTTACTAAACTATCATATAAAATAAAAGGCGAGAATCCCATAGAGCTATAATGAGCACTTTCTTTTTGAGCTACTTTTTTATTTTTTTCACTAGCTACTATCAAAAAATATCTTAATGTATCATTTTTGAGCTGGGTATTCAATAATTCTATCAATGATTCTGAGAGTATAGCATAGTCTAATTTTTTATCTAATAATAATTCAAAATCATTATTTTTTATTGATAAATAATTTTCATAATAATAATAGCCTCCACCAGATAAAATCAGTAAAATAATTATCAAAAGAGGGACAAGATTTTTTTTGCCTTTCTTTTTTTCAGTAATAGGCTTACGTGACTCATCATCATTTTCAATATTATCAATATTATCAATAATTAGTTTTTGTTTTTTTGGTTGTTTCTTTTCCTTTTTATCTATATCAGCTTTTACTTTCGTATCTTTTGGTTTATCAGAATTTACTTTTGTTTTTTTCTTTTTTACTTTTTTTTCTTTTACGATTTTTTGTTCTTGTAACAGAGTTTCTTTAAATTCTATTTCATTCCTAAAAGTTTTTTGTATTTTTATTGGAGCAGGTTGCAGTCCATAAAAAGGAGCATTTAAAATTTCTATCAATTCAGCATCAGGTATAAATTTGATTTCATCATTTATATTAGCGAAACTCCCCCATTCTGTAGACTTGGGAATATCAAAATCAGTTGGGTTTAATCCTTCATTGGGTAAAAATTGAATAGAGAAATAAGGTGGATAAATTAACATCGAATCATAATGAACTTTTGCTTCATTATAAATAAGAATAAGCTTACCATAAGGTATTTCTATGCTTTCTTGCTTTTTAATAGATTCTATGAGCTTTTCCATTGTAAAAAACAAAACAAAGACCTATTAATAGGTCTTTGTTTATTATACAATTAATATATTTATTTTTTCTTACCTTTAAATTCATCAGAAACTGTAAGCTTGTTACGTCCTTTTTGCCTACGACGTGCTAATATTTTTTTACCTTCTTTGGTAGACATTCTTTTTCTAAATCCGTGTTTATTTCTACGTTTCTTTCTAGATGGTTGATATGTTCTTTTCATATTTCAACTATTTGAAATGCAAAGTTATAAAAATTTTTTTAATTAATAATTTTTATAACTTATTTTATTTTCAAATTAATATTAATTATTCTTCAAGTTTTGAGGTTTTATTGTAAAAGACATAAGCTCCATCTATTACATCTAGTACTATGGGTTGATCAGATTTTATTTTTTCGGCAATTATCATTTTAGAGAGTTCGTCTATTACGCGTTTTTGTATCACTCTTTTAATAGGTCTAGCGCCCATTAGAGGGTCGTAACCTTCTTCAGCGATATGTTCTACTGCGTCTTCGGTATATGTAAAAGTATATCCGTTATTAGCTAACATTTCTCCTACTTTGTTAAGTTGTAATTTTACAATTTCTTTTATTTCTTCTTTATTTAATGGTTTAAAAACAATAACCTCATCAATTCTATTTAAAAATTCAGGTCTAATAGTTTTACGCAACAATTCTAATATTTGAAATTGTGTTCTTTCGAATGTTTTTTCTTCTTCACCAGGAAGCATATTATCAAAGTTTTCTCTTATGATATCAGCACCCAGATTAGAAGTCATGATAATAATAGTATTTTTAAAATTAACAACTCTACCCTTATTATCAGTCAATCTACCATCTTCTAATACTTGCAAAAGAATATTGAAAACATCACGATGAGCTTTTTCTATTTCATCTAATAGAATAACACTATAAGGCTTTCTGCGTACAGCTTCTGTTAGTTGCCCACTTTCTTCATAACCAACATACCCTGGTGGAGCTCCTATCAATCTAGAAATACTGTGTGGTTCTTGGTATTCTGACATATCTATTCTGATCATATTATTTTCATCATTAAATAATAATTCAGCTAGAGCCCTAGATAGTTCTGTTTTACCAACTCCAGTGGATCCTAAAAATAGAAATGATCCAATAGGCTTTTTAGGATCGCTAAGCCCACTACGACTTCTTCTAATAGCATTAGCTACTGCCTCGATAGCATGATCTTGACCTATTACTCTTTTGTGCAACTCATTTTCTAAATTTAATAATTTTTCTTTTTCGCTTTGCATTAATCGAGTTACAGGTATACCAGTCCATTTAGCTACAATGTCAGCAATATGCTCTGCATTAACTTCTAAAGAAATCAATGGTTTATCACCTTGCACTTCTTTGAGTTTGTCTTCGAGTTCTTTTATTTTTTCTTCAGCTTCTCTCAAAAGACCATACCTGATCTCAGCTACTCGACCATAATCGGCATTTCGTTCAGCTTGCTCAGCTTCTAATTTGAGATTTTCTATCTTTTGCTTATACTGCTGTATTTGTTCTATGATTTCTTTTTCTTGCAGCCATTTAGTCTTTAGGACTGAATATTGCTCATTAAGTTCAGCTAATTCTTCATCAATAGCTTTTAGTTTTTCAGGTTCGTTTTCTCGTTTAATAGCTTCCCGCTCTATTTCTAATTGCCTAATACGTCTGCTTAGCTCATCCATCTCTTCAGGCATAGAATTCATTTCGAGCCTAATACGAGCTGCAGCCTCATCAATCAAATCTATAGCTTTATCTGGTAGATGTCTATCTGAGATATAACGATGTGAAAGCTCAACTGCTGCTACAATAGCTTCATCTCTTATACGCACTTGATGATGATTTTCATACCTTTCTTTTAACCCTCTTAATATACTAATGCTATCCTCTGGTGATGGTTCATCTACAAATACTGGTTGAAATCTACGTTCCAATGCTTTATCTTTTTCGAAATATTTTTGATATTCGTTAAGTGTAGTGGCACCTATAGCACGTAATTCACCGCGGGCTAGAGCTGGTTTAAGAATATTAGCAGCATCCATAGCTCCTTGAGTAGCTCCAGCACCTACTAAAGTATGTATTTCATCAATAAATAAAATAACTTTACCATCACTTTCTACTACTTCTTTTATAACAGCTTTGAGACGTTCCTCAAATTCGCCTTGATACTTGGCTCCTGCTATTAAAGCCCCTAAATCTAATGAATACACAACTTTGTCTTTCAGATTATCTGGTACATCCCCATTTACTATTCTATAAGCTAATCCTTCGACTATTGCAGTTTTACCTACTCCGGCTTCACCTATTAGAATGGGATTGTTTTTAGTTCTACGATTAAGTATTTGTAATATCCTCCTTATCTCCTCATCTCTACCTATTACTGGATCCAATTTCCCTTTGGTAGCCATTTCATTAAGATTACGAGCATATTTATTTAAAGCATTATAATTTTCGTCACCACTTTGAGTAGTTACTTTAGTACCTTTTCTTAAGTCTTGAATAGCTGTCAAAAGGTCTCTACGATTAGCTCCTAGACTTTTTAATATACGTTCAGCACTTCCATTACTTTCTAACAAACCCAACAAGATGTGTTCTACAGCTACAAAATCATCACCCATTTGTTTTTGTTCAGAAATAGCTTGTTGTAATGTCTTTGTTGCGGTACTAGACATATATTGTTCGCCACCTTCTACTCGAGGTATTTTATTTATCTCCTCTTCTACACGTTGCATTACTTGTGAAGGGTTAATACCTATTTTCTTCAATAAATATGGGATAATATCCTCATCATTTTTTAGCAAAGAATATAAAAGATGCACATCTTCTACTACTTGGTGTTTCTTTTCAAAAGCTATTTGAAAGGCATCTTGTATAATTCCTTGTGCCTTTACTGTGAAATTATTTAAATTCATAATTATTCCTCCTATTTTACTACAAATATATTAGCAATTTTTAATCCAAATTAAAAATAATGATAAAATTTCATTAATATTATTCAAACATTTTTATAAATTTAATAAATTAAAACATATAATATGTTTTTTAAAATAAAATAATGACAATATGACATAAAACTAAAAATTTTTCAATTATTCTAAACATATATTATTTAAAATATAATATTATTAATGCAGTTTTATAAATTAGAGAGTAGCATATATGGTGTGTAGCGTGATTGGTTTATTTACTTAATTTTTGTTTAAATCTTTATTGGTTAAAATAATATTATCATTATGCGCAAAATTGTTTCTTAAGTACTTGCAAAGCTATATAATGCAGTATGTTGAAACGCATAAATATCTACTAAAAAAATTGATCAAAGATACTGGAAGGTTGTTAAATATAGCGTCGTCAGGAGCTAAACAAATATTAATTTTAACATAAATTATTTTTTATATATCTCCTGCTTCGTTTAATATCTATACATAATCTAATCAACTATACATTATTATTTAGCATACAGCATACTTTGTTTTTTATATATAAACAAAATAAATTAATATTTGTTTATATATCATTTATTATTTAATCACTATTTATTAAAAAAAGCCCTGAAATATTTCAGGGCTTTTTTATATGTATTAAGAAATACTTTTTTTATCTAAATACATTTAGTTTTTTGGTAATTACTTTATTGTCATTTTCTACACGTATAATATAAGTTCCATTAGTTAAATTTGAAATATTAACAATTTCACAACTGCTATTAGCAAATTGAGAAGTAACAACCTGTCCCAGCATGTTTATAATAGTTATCTCAGCATTTTCTGCATTTGAAACAGTGACAAAATCAGATGCAGGATTTGGATATATGTTAATATCATTAATTTCTATATCATTGATACTAACAAATCCATCACTAACAACAATATCGTCAATCATAAAGATAAAAGCATCACTTGAAACACATTGTATCCCAATATAAACTTGCTGACCTGCATAATCTGATAGATCAAAAGTTTTTTCTTCCCACGTAGCCGGTGCTGTAAGATAATTTCCTTCAGATATTTTTGTAAAAGCCGAAATGTCTGTTGTTGTCGTTGAAACCCACACAGCATAGCGCTCTAATCCATAATCAGCGGTGTATGATTTTACCCAAAACTTAACATTAGCACCTGAACTTAAAACATTTGTTTGTGGTGTTATCAACCAATCATTGTTAGGTGGGGTTGTTGCTGCAAAACATGCACCAAAACGATTACCACTATGTGGCTGAATTGCTGGCTGATCTGCCATAGATGGATTTGTATTTGCAGGATTAAATGCTATAAATGAACCTGTATAATAAGCATTTGTGAAAGAGATGCCACTAAATCCATAAGTCGAACTACCATCTACATCATGTTGTGTCCAACCTGGAAACTCCAAGTCAAAATCATTAACATTTGTTTCAAATCCACCATCCATTATACCTGTGATAGATTTTATTGCTGTTTCAGATAAAGAATTTTGGACTTCCGTAGGAAATCCGAGATTTTTGACTTTTTCGTTTTGTGCAAATACAAAAGATATACTTGCTACAAACATTAAACCTAATAAAATTGTAAACTTTTTCATAACATTTGATTTTTAGGGGTTAAGGGTTAATAATTTATTTTTTACAAATTTACATATTTTTTTCAATTAAACAAATTAATTTTAAAAAAAATTTTAATTTTTCAATTAAAAAAAATTAATTATTTTTGCCAAACCAAATTTAAAAAAATAAAACTATGAGTCAAATTGAAGAAAAAGTAAAAGCTATTATCGTAGACAAATTAGGTGTTAGTGAAAATGAAGTAACACCAGAAGCAAGTTTTACTAATGATTTAGGTGCAGATTCATTAGACACTGTTGAGTTGATTATGGAATTCGAAAAAGAATTTAATCTTAGCATACCAGATGAAGACGCTGAAAAAATTACTACAGTCGGAGAAGCTATCGAATACATAAATCAACACATACAAAAGTAAAAATCTTAAAGTAATGGAGCGTAGACGTGTAGTCATAACAGGAGTCGGTGCTATTACTCCTTTGGGTAATAATGTAAATGAATTTTGGAATTCATTACTTGAAGGAATAAGTGGTGCCGACTTCATTACTCACTTTGATGCATCTAAATTTAAAACAAAGTTTGCTTGTGAAGTAAAAAACTTCGATCCAGCTAATTATTTTGATAGAAAAGAATTACGTAAATATGATCTAGTCACTACTTATGGCATAGTAGCAGCTAACCAAGCCATTCAGGATGCTAATATCAAAATAGATAACTTAGATCCTTATCGCGTGGGTGTAATATGGAGTAGTGGTATTGGTGGAATTATAACCTTTTTTCAGGAGGTAAAAAATTTTGTAGAAGGAGATGGTACACCACGTTTCAATCCTTTTTTTGTTCCTAAAATGATTATAGATATCACAGCAGGACATATTAGTATGATACATGGATTCAAAGGACCTAATTATGCTACAGTTTCAGCTTGTGCCTCTTCTGCCAATGCTATAGTAGATGCAGTATTATTAATTCGTCATGGGTATGCCGATGTAATAGTGACTGGTGGTTGTGAAGCTGCAATTACTGAGCCCGGAATGGGTGGATTTAATTCTATGAATGCTATTTCCGTCAGGAATGATGATCCTAAAACTGCTTCTAGACCATTTGATAAAGATCGTGATGGATTCGTTATGGGCGAAGGTGCTGCAGGTCTCATAATAGAAGATCTAGAACATGCTAAAAAACGCGGTGCTAAAATTTATGCCGAAATTTTAGGTTTTGGACTTAGTGCAGATGCTTACCATATCACAGCACCACATCCCGAAGGCGAAGGCGCTAAACATGCTATGAGTTTCACTCTTCAAGATGCTAGTATCGAAAAAGAAAAAATAGATCATATCAATACTCATGGTACCGCCACTCCAGCAGGAGATATAGCCGAAGCTAAAGCTATCGTTAGTGTATTTGGTGATCATGCTCAAAATATTTCTATTAACTCTACAAAATCTATGCATGGACATTTATTAGGTGCGGCTGGTGCTATAGAAGCTCTGGCTACTATCTTAAGCATTCAAAATGATGCTGTGCCGCCTACTATCAATCATTTCACTGATGATCCAGACATACCTAAATTAGATTTTACTTTTAATCATAAAAAAGAACGTATCGTCCATTATGCTATTAGTAATACTTTTGGCTTTGGGGGACATAATGTATCTCTGCTATTTGGTAAATATTCTGAATAAATGTGAAATCTGATAAAGAAAATAATAGTAGTAGATTAAAATATTTAAAAAAATTAATTAAGTCTATTCTAGGTTTTTCGCCTCAAAATTTATATTTATACTATTTAGCTATAACTCCACGTTTTGTAGAAGCTACCTTTAATGGAGAAAGAATATCTAATGAAAGATTAGAATTTTTAGGTGATGCTGTTTTAGATTTAATAGTAGCACAATATTTATTTCATAAATTTCCACATAAAGATGAAGGTTTTCTCACTGAGATACGTTCACGAATTGTAAATACTGAAAATCTTTGTAAAATTGCTAAAGAAACAAATCTCATAGAAATAGTTGAGAAATTTTTGCCTACACAACACAAAACTCCCCCAAATAACTGGTTGGGGAATACTCTAGAATCATTCATTGGAGCTATATTCCTTGATAAAGGTTATGATTTTTGTTATAAGTTTTTTATTTCTCTTATAAAAGATAAAATTATTGATATTGAAAAAATAATTAGTGAAGAAAATAATTATAAAAGCCGATTATTAGAATATTGCCAAAAAAATAAACTTAATTTAGAATTTTTCTCTGAAAAATTGCAAAATAATAATTTTAAGATAAAAATTTTAATAAATAACAAACTAATAAGTGAATATATAGCTCCAAATATAAAACGTGCAGAAAAGGAAGCTTCTAAAATAGCATACGATAAGCTAATAAACAAAAAAGCAACTATTTATGTATTGTAAATTGATACATAATAAACAATATTAAAATTTTGATACTAATATTTTAATTATTGTGATTTGTTTACACTATGAAAAAAATATCACTTAACTCTTATTTATAGAAATATATCACAGAATGGAGTAATTTTAAATTTAGAATTTTTGTTTAAATCATTTTTTGTATTGTTAATTAACAAAGGTTTATTATAATTTTTTCATAATTAAAAGCTTTTGACAAATTAAAAAAAAATCTGTAAATTTGTAATAATAAATCTGAAATAATGAAAAATGCAATTTCAATATCATTAATAATTTTTTGCATTATTTTCAGCTCAAACCAATGTAAAAATAAATCACTTATGTCAAAAGAGATAATAGTAAAAAGCAAGTCATTTATTGATGGGGGCATGATACCAAGTAAATATACTTGTGATGGTGCTAATGTATCGCCTCAGATTTCATGGGAAAATATACCAGAGGGCACCAAGTCTTTAGCTCTGATATGTGATGACCCAGATGCTCCTATGGGGACTTTTGTTCATTGGGTGCTTTACGACATTCCACCTATGATTAAAGAATTACCAGAAAACATACTACCCGAAAAAATATTGCCTAGTGGAGCTAAACATGGAGTCAATGATTTTCGTAAATATGGCTATGGAGGTCCTTGTCCGCCGAGTGGCACTCATAGATATTATTTTAAGCTCTATGCATTAGATACTATGTTAAATTTAGAACCTGGCAAAAAAAAAGCTGAACTTTTAAAAGAAATAGAAGGCCACATAATAGCTCAAGGACAAATAATGGGCAAGTATAGTAGAAACTAAATAAACTCAAAAATTATTAATATGCATGTAAATCTTGCAATTTTTGCTTCTGGTAATGGTAGTAATGCTGAAAATATTTATCATTATTTTGATGGTAATCAAAATATTTTTGTTAGCCTTTTATTAACTAATAATAGGCGAGCTGGAGTTATTGATAGATTTATAAATTTTAATGTTCCGATAGTGGTAATAGATAATATTTTAGCTAGTGACGGAAGTTTTTTAATTAGGCTTTGTGAAACTTTCAATATAAATATAATCATTTTAGCTGGCTATTTAAGGGCTATACCAGCAGATTTAATAAAAAAATATCCTGATAAAATATTAAACATACACCCTGCCCTTTTACCAAAATATGGTGGTAAAGGCATGTATGGTTCTAAGGTACATGAAAATGTAATAGCTAATAATGAAAAAACATCGGGTATTAGTATTCATTTGGTAAACGAAAACTATGATGAGGGACATATAATTTTTCAAAAAACCATTTCTATCGACTCAACAGATACTCCTGATACATTGGCTGAAAAAATTCACAAATTGGAGTATGAATATTATCCTATAGTTATCGAAAAATACATAAATGAATTATTTACTTAAATTTTAACAAAACCAATTTAATTTATTGAAAATGTCTAATTATCTTACTGATCATGAATGGCAAAAAATAAAACAAATTTTTATTAAACAATCTATAAGTGAAGTTGGCATTAGCGAATCTGATGAAGTGCCTGAAATTGTTAAAGGAAATTTTTTAGCATATTTACAATCTCATTATAATGGGGATATGAAGTATTTAGAAAGGAATTTAGAAAAACGTTTCTCCCCTACTACACTGTATCCTGGCACTCAAAGTATTATCACTTTTCTCTTACCATATTATCAAATATTTCCTGCTGAGTGGGCAGAAAAGATTAGCATTTATGTTACTAAAAAAGATTATCATACTCTTGCAAAATCAATATCTATACCAGTAGTAAATTTTTTAAAACAATTAGACGCTAATTTCAGACCTAGAATTTTTGTGGATTCAGCACCTGTTATTGATAAATATTGGGCTTGGAAAGCAGGTTTGGGATTTATAGGTAAAAATACTTTATTGATAAATGAAAAATATGGTAGCTTTGTATTCATAGTTCATATTTTCACTTCACTAAAAGCACCTCCAGATGCATTAAAAAATCCATTAAAAAATAAATGTGGTAATTGCACTAATTGCCTTAAAGCTTGCCCAACTCAAGCATTGATATCACCTAAAGTATTGAATGCAAGTCAATGTATTTCTTATCTTACAATAGAAAAAAGTGATAATAATAGTTTGCACCAAGTAAAAAAACTTGTACCATATATTTATGGTTGTGATATTTGCCAAAAAAAATGTCCTTATAATAATAATCCTCAGATAACACCGATTAAAGATTTTTTATTTGATGAACAAGAAAAACAAGAATTAAAAAATTGGGGAACAGGGATCTCAAAATTTCCTTTATACCTTTTAAATGATTCCGTATTAATGAAGAATGTAAATTTTATCAAAAATAAATATAAATCATAATAGATTTATGGTGATCAGCAATATTTAAATAATAAATTTTTTTATAAAGATTTATATTTTATGTATTTAATCATTAACTTCATTTTTTTTATTAATTATTTGATTTTCATATGATAATATTTCATCATTTATAAAATAAATTTCTATATTTGCTTCTTTAAAAAGGTCTTCACTATCTTTGCCTGCATGATACCTGTATTCACAGACAACGCGTTTGATGCCACTATTTATGATCAACATTGCACATGAGCGACATGGGGTCATTCTGACGTATAAAGTAGATCCTTCTAAAGAAATACCAAAGCGTGCTGCTTGTGCAATAGCATTTTGTTCGGCATGTACGGTCCTCACACAATGTTGGGTGATAGAACCATCTTCGTGAATAATCTTTCTGAATAAATGACCAACTTCATCACAATGTGGCAACCCACTGGGAGCACCTACATAGCCAGTTACTAAAATACGTTTATCTTTTACTATCACGCAACCAGCTCTACCTCTATCACATGTAGCCCTTGTAGCTACAGTATTCATGATTTCGATAAAATATTCATCCCAGCTAGGTCTTTGGTAAATGTATCCTTTTTCTTTACTTTCAATTTTTTCCTTTATTTCTTTCATTATGGCATCCACCTGATCATATAATTGCTGAAAGGTCCCATTGTTTTCTATGTAATAATCAGCTAATTCTATGCATTTACTTATATTTTGCTTATTAGGATCTTCATTTTTCATTTCTTCATTTTCTTGTGCAATGAAGGTAGCATAATCTATATCATCTGTCTCTGACCCTCGCTGACGAATACGTTCGTATCTTATTTTAGGATCAGCATCGATAGCTATTAAAAAAAAATTATCATTTTTTTTCAATGCTTCTACTTCACCTACCGTACGTATACTTTCTATTATCGCATTTTTTTTTGTTTTTATAGCTTCTGAGTATAATTTTTCTACAATATATGATGCACCATTTTTTTCTCTAAGTTCATTAGCTAATTGTCTCATAGTATCTCTATTAACTGGAATTTTCCGTATTTTAAGTTCTTTAATCAAAAATTTACGAACACTAAAATGCTCAAAATTTTCATTTTTAATCAGATAATCTACCACTGTATCCTTACCTGCCCCTATTGTACCTGTTAGGCCTATTACTATCATTTTTTTTACAAAAATAAGATTAAAATTTTTATTTGAAATTAAATTATTGAAAAAGGTAAATCCTAGATTATTGATTGCTAATTAAAAAAAAAGATGTTCAATTAAAATTAATTATTTATTATCATCTTCTTTTATTTCTTTATCATAAACTAAAAGAGCATATTCATTATCTATAATCAGATACCCCATATCATAGCAAAAAAAATAAGTTGTACCTTTAGCAGTGTTCAAAATATGTGTATGATATTTAAAATCAAAACCTTTTTTTCTTAATGCTTCAATTTTTATTTTTGTTTTACCAGTTTTATTGAGTTCGGATATAATCCTTCTATTTTTTCTTAATTTGTTATTAATTTTTCTATAAATATTTATAGAATCTCTATTTAATCTATTATTATAAGCATTACGACATTGATCATCACAAAATTTTTTATCTGAACGACCTACTAATGGTTCTCCGCATTCTAGACAACATCTCTCTGTCATGGTACTATGATTTTTTTAGTACAAATTTAGAAAAATTTTTAGTAAACGAATATTCCCATATACAATATAAAAAAACACTAATAAATATAAGATCAAAAACAGTAAGTATCATATTTACAGATATATTAGTAACTATCTGCATAGCGAATATTAGTGGTATGATTAAATATACTTTATGACTAATATTTTTTTTTAAATAAAAACATATAAAAATACCAACCAAACTACTAACTAAAATAAAAATAATATAGAAAGACACAGTATTATAATTAACATAACTCCAAATAGCTCCTATGAGCTCTAGAATAAACCAAAGCAAAAAAAAACTCAAATTGATCTTATATCTTTTCTTGGCTTCTTGCTCACCAGAATAAATTTTATCATTGTATATAATAAAAGGTCTATTAGAATATTTTCCATTAAGGCTAAGCTTTATTTTTTTATTTTCTAAGTCTAAATCGACACCATTTTTCATTGATTCCTTTGATATATCACCTATTTTATCATCATTGAAGTATATCCGATACAATTTTTCTTTAGGAGAATAAGAAATAATAAGAGTGTCATTATCCTGTGTTATTCTATAAATATTCATTTTTATAATCGGCTATTTATAAAAATATAATTTAGCTGATGCCATGTATTTTGCCATCAATGTCGATATCTATTTTTTCGGCAGATGGTTGCTCAGGTAGTCCTGGCATACGCATAATGGCACCTGCAATAGGGACTACAAAACCAGCGCCAGTAGATATTTCTATTTCTCTTATGTTTAAAATAAAATCTTTAGGTCTACCTCTCAGATTAGGATTATCTGATAATGAATATTGAGTTTTAGCAATACACACAGGGGAATTTTCTAAATTTAACATTTTAATTAGTTCAAGATCTTTACGAGCTTTTAGAGAATATTCCACATCTTTAGCACCATAAATATTTTTACATATAGTATTTATTTTATCTTCAATAGATAAATCATAAGTATAAATGGGTTTGAAACAATTTGGACAATAGCTAGTACTCTCTATTACTTTTTCAGCTAGATCTATAGCACCTTCACTACCCTTATTAAAACCTTCATTAATTGACATCAAAACACCATATTCTTTGCAATGTTGCCTTACTATATCTATTTCAGCTTCTGAGTCTGTATCAAATTTATTAAGAGCTATAATAGGTTTAAAGTTAAACATCATCATATTTTCAATATGTTTATCCAAATTTTCTAATCCTTTTTTTACTAAATCTACATTAGGAATAAATAATTCATCTTTTGAAGCACCACCGTGATATTTTAAAGCCCTAATAGTAACCACTATAACGACAGCATTAGGCATCAAACCAAATCTCTGACATTTTATATCAAAGAATTTTTCTGCTCCCAAATCAGAACCAAATCCAGCTTCAGTAATTACAACATCGCTATAAGTCATTGCCATTTTTGTTGCTAAAATACTATTAGTACCTTGAGCTATATTAGCAAAAGGGCCACAATGTATGATAGCTGGCGTGCCTTCTGTGGTTTGCACTAAATTAGGATTTATAGCATCTTTTAATAAAGCGGCCATTGCTCCTTGCGCATTCAAATCTCTTGCAAAAATTGGTTTTTTATCCCAAGTTAATCCGACAAATATATTGCCTAATCTTTCTTTAAGGTCACTAATGCTATCTGTCATACCTAGTATAGCCATGACTTCACTAGCAGCAGTGATTTCAAAAGATGATTCTCTTGGTATGCCATTAGAGATGCCACCTAATCCGATAACAATATCTCTCAAAGCTCTATCATTCATATCCATCACTCTATTCCAATGAATAGTTCTAGAATCTAAATTCAAATTTCTATTTTTACTTTGAAGATTATTATCTATTAATGCAGACAAAAGATTATTAGCTCTTTCTATTGCAGGTATATCACCTGTGAAAAGTAAATTTATATCATCTGTAGGTAATACTTGGGACAATCCTCCTCCAGTGGCTCCACCTTTTATTCCAAATACTGGCCCTAATGAAGGTTCCCTCAGAGCTACAACAGATTTTTTCCCAATTTTATTTAAAGCCATAGATAAGCTTATAGAAGTTGTAGTCTTGCCTTCACCTGCGGGAGTAGGCGTGATCGCAGTTACTAATACTAATTTTGATTGCTTGACTTTCTCTTCATTTATGAGATTAATTGGAAGCTTCGCTTTAAATTTTCCATAAAGTTCTAATTGATCAGCTTGAATTCCTAAATTCTCGGCTATTTCTGTTATCTGTTTCATAATATATTAATATTTTTTTATGTTTATTTCTATAAATTTTCTAAATTTGCCAATAATTTTTTATTTTTTCATCTATATAATTTAAAATTATTTTAGTAGCTCCTATATTGGATTTCACATATTCTCTACTCACTTCACAAGCATTATTATAAATTATTTTATCATTATACAATATATTTAAAATATCAAAATATTCTTCTTTATTTGAAAAACTAAAAGCACCACGTAAATTTATTAAATCTATAGCCTCTTGAAATTTTTTATAATTTGGACCAAAAATTATAGGTTTACCATAAATAGCAGCTTCTAAAATATTATGTATACCACTACCAAAGCCATTACCTATATGTACAATATTAGCATATTTATAAATATGTGAAAGTAACCCTATAATATCTATGATTAGGATATTTTTATTTTTTACGTCATTAAAATTTGAATTTTCTGATTTTAACTGCGAATAAGTAATACAATCATCATTAAAAGAACTTTTTAGTTTCCTTATTCTATCTTCATGTACTTCGTGTGGAGCTATGATATAACACCATTCAGGATATTTATTTATAGCATGTAGTATATATTTTTCATCTTCTGGCCAGCTACTACCAGCGATATATACAAATCTATTATCAATAAAAGTTTCTATATTTGGTATATACAATGGATTATTAGCGATTTCATATACTCTATCAAATCTTGTGTCGCCAGCTACTGTTACATTTAGTATCATATATTTTTCTAATAATAATTTAGATACATTATTTTGCACAAATATATGATCAAAATATTTGAGATAACGTCTCATGTATGCACCATACCATTTAAAAAAATATTGATTAGGTCTAAAATTAGCAGATATTAATATTGTAGGAATATCATTCCTTTTCAAATAATATAAATAATTAAACCAAAAATCATATTTTACAAAAATTGCCAATTCAGGTAAAAAAGTAGAGATAAATCTTTTAATATTACGTGGCACATCTAATGGAAGATATAAAACTAAATCTACATTAGGGTAATTTTTTCTAATTTCATAACCAGAAGGGGAGAAAAAAGTTAGTAATATTTTATGTTCAGAATATTTGATATGTAAGCCATCAATGACTGTTCTAGCTTGCTCAAATTCTCCTAATGATGATACGTGCACCCAAATCCATCTATCGGTAGGTGAGAGTTTTTTATAAATATCTTTTTGATATTTCCTGCCCTTTACCCACAATTTTGCTTTTTTATGACCCAATAAAGCACCTAAATTTATTATAAAACCATAAATATAAATGCCAATAGTATACAAAAATCTAATAATCATGATTTAATTAAAGTGAGTGCAAAGATAAATAAAATATTTAAAATTTATAATTATAAAAATCGACATATGGCTAAATTTTTTTTAAAATATCTATCATAAAAATATCAGAAACATAATCTCTTTTTCCCTCTTAAAAAATAATATCATTAATTCTTGTTTGGAATTAAATTTTACTTATTTGCTGATATAAATAATCACCAATTGATCAATAAATAAAATATTAAAATTATAATAATTTTAATATTTTTGTATCAAAATTGTTTTATTCTTTTTTTATTATTAAACATAAAAAATATTTTTATGAAAAAAATTAGATTATTATTTGTTTTTACATTTATTTCATTTTTATGTTTTTCTCAAGATAGCATAAAAGTAAAATGGAGATTGTCTAGTATTGATTTTAGTTTTGGATATTTTAATATTACTAATTTTGAAACTCCAACCTCTTGGCCACCATATATTCAATATTTTAAAAATATTGATGCTATTAATGATTATTATTATGACGCAAATAATTACTGGACTAGCTATATAAATAAAAAAACAGATGGTTCGAATATTAAATTTTTATTAGGTTTTCAATTGCCTAAAATGCAAATAAAAAATAATAGGGAATTTTTATTTGGAATAAATTTTCACCAAAATGTAAACTTTAGACATTCACTGATTGTACTAGAAAGACATCCAATAGATACTTTTATTAATGTACATTCAGGACAAGATTTATTTTTTGACTCTACACATGTGATTTCTGATGATTATAATTATTCATTTAATTTATTAGATTTTGATTTTGGTTATAATTATATGTTTTTTACTGGCAAAAGATATCAAATACATCTAGCACCATACATAGGATTAGGACTTACTATAAATAGACATGCGTATATGAACAGGTATTTATATGATAAATACATGTTTTTTTTACCAGAAGATTCATTATTTGCACAAAGTGAAATAATTAAAAAGTATGAATCATTAGAAACAATATATGATGATAATATAAAAAATCTTTTTTATTTAAAATTTGGGTTGCCCATTAGAATTAATTTAGGTTTAGGAAATGAAGATAAAAATTTAGATGAAATATCTTTGTTTTTTGAAATAAATCCGCATTATTTATATATACCATCACATGATCCTGTGATCAGTAGTTTTACTTTATCTTGTTCCTTTGGTATTAAGATTAAATTTTTAAAATAAAAAAAGCACCATTGTTACAAATTTTAATTTAAAAATTTCTCCATAATAATAAATTTAACAAAACTAGATAAGATTAGAGACATTGACAAGCTGTTTTAATTATAAATGAAATAAATTTTCTTGATATCATTATTTTAATAATTTTTTTCTAATGGTAATATTGCAATGATATTAAAGGTTCTTGAAATTAATTATTGTTTTACTTTACGTATTTTATATGACCATTAAATAATTTTTATTTAATTTTACAAAAAAATAATTATGGATAATTTTAATCTATTAGATTATCAAGCTCTACCCAAAGAGCAGAAACGTAGATTCCTAGATAATCTATATCAATTTTTATTAGAAAACAACTACACAGCCGTAGATTATCAGAAGCTAAAAATACAAAGCACAGCCCCCATCTGTCCTAGATGCGAAAGCGAAAATGTGATAAAAGCAGGAGTGCGTGATGGCAAACAAGTGTACAAATGCAAAGATTGTGGCCGACAATACCGCGAAACAGCTAGAACCTTCGTATATCGCATGCGAAAAGCTGATAAAATGCTCGAATACCTAAAATGCATGCTAGAAGGCAAAAGTCTAAGAGCTTGCGCATCGGAGGTAGGCATAAGTCTGAGAACAAGTTTCAATTGGCGACACAAGATACTAGCAGCGATCAAATCATTACAGGGTGGTATCAGCTTCTCAGGCATTGTAGAAGCTGATGAGCTGCTAATGAAATATTCAGAAAAAGGTCGCAAATACAGAAACCGAAAAGAATACAAAAAAGCAAAGAAAAAGAAACATCCCAAAGTAGCTGTGCTGGTAATGACAGACAGAGAAGGTAATTTACTATTCAAACACGTAGGACGCAAAAAAGTAACCAATAGTCAGATAAGGGAAGAGCTATCGCATAGAGTGACAGATAGCAACTTAATATGTGTGAAGCAAAAGAAGGAATTCAAAAAAGCTGTGAAGGGGACCAAAAGTAAAAAAGTTGTTGTAAACAAAACGCAGATTAGACGTGGTGTTTACAGTGTACAGGTTGTCGATAAGCATATAGATGATTTCAAGGTTTGGTTGCGGCGATTTAGAGGTGTGGCTACAAAATACTTACAGAGCTATCTGATGTGGTTTGTAATCACACATAAATACTTGACAAGTGAGGTAGAATCAGACATTGGTCGGCTTTTAAACCTTGCATCCTCGGACAGATGGGCGTGGGATGAGTATTGGCGGCTGGTGAATACAAAGTATAGATAAACTACCTCAAGTAAAACAATGATTTGTTTCTGGACTTTTTTCGATTCCTTTTTTTCCAAAACTCTATTCACATTAAATTCGATAAAAAACAATCTTGAAATAATGAAAAATACTAAGATTATAATTTTTTAAGTAACAACATATTTATTAAAAAAATATATATATTTGTAAAGTTTCACCACGTTGTTTATGAAAACTTGATTAATTTTGAAAAATTTTAATTTTATATGTTCCAATACAAGTTTTTTAATTTAACAAAAAATAAACATTTAGTTATACTTATAATTTTTCTTAATTTTTTTCTTAATTTAAATTCGAAAGGGGTACCTATAGGTGCATGGCGATATCATTTACCATTTAATAATGTTTTTGCTGTTGCTAATACAGGCTCATTATATTGGGCTTGCAATCCATATTATTTATATAATTATGATTTCAATACTAATGAAATTAATATTTTTAGTAGATTAAATAAATTATCTGATATTAAATTATCTGCTTTTGCTATTGATAAAATACACTCGCTCATTATTTTGGGATATGAAAACGGAAATATAGATATTTTTAATTATAAGACAGAAAAAGTACGTAATGTACCTGATATTTTTTTGAAACCTATCATTGGTTCTAAAACTATTAATCATATTTACATCAATGGCGACGAAGCTTACTTTTCAACTGATTTCGGCATCGTAGTTTATGATTTGAAAAAATTTGAGTTTAGAAATACTTATTATCTTTCGCAATATTATCAAAATAAAAAAATAAAAACTACTTTTATTTTCAAGGACACAGTTTTTTCTTTATTTGATAATTTTATTATTAATGCTCCGATAGATGGTAGTAATCTCAATGATTTTTCTAATTGGTCCATCTTTTATTCTGACAATAATAATATAATTTTTGCTGATGCCCTAAAAGATGATTTATATATGGTGATAGATAGTGGCTGTAATGATCATATATTAAGATATCATGATGGATTATGGGATACTGTATTAGATACTTTGAATTTTAATATTAATAAGTTGAAATATGATAATAATAAATTTATTATTTTAGCTGAAGGTGCAGTATTCATCTATGATAGCTTATGGAATTTTAAATATAAAATTTATCAATATTATCCAACTAATTATGCTCCTATGCCCTTAGATGCTACTTATACAGAGGACAATAAACATTTATTAATAGGAGATAAAAATGTAGGTTTATTATATAATTGGAATGATACATGGAATAATAAAATAATTACTCCCTTAGGCCCTTCAACTAATATTAGTTTTAACGTTTCACACAGCAATGGTGCGATTTTATCATCTTCTGGGGGTTATGATCAATCTTTTGGCAATCTCTGGCGTCATGTAAATGTAGAGGTATTTAAAAATGAACAATGGCTTTCATACAATGGAGATAACACTCCTAAATTAAATGAAGTGCGAGATGCTATAAAAGCATTAACAGATCCTATGGATCCCGATCATTTATTCATTGCTACCTATGGTTATGGATTAGTAGAAATCAAAAATGATCAAGTTAAAATTTACAATGATACCAATTCAGTTTTGCCTTCGACAGCAGGTATAACTGGTTTTTGTAGAATAAGCACTATGGATTTTGACTCCGATGGCAATCTATGGATTTTGGTATCAGGTGCTAATGAATTTACAGTTTTTAAAAGAAATGGTCAAATGATTAGATTGCCTATTAGTATATCTATTAGTAATTATAATCCTGGTGCGATGATTATAGATGAAAATAATAAAAATATTTATGTCCCTTTTCCTAGAGGTGGCGGTGGTGTATTAGTTTTTAAATATAATGGAACAATAGATAACTACTCAGATGATAGATCTATGCTATTGACTACCCAAGCTGGTCAAGGCAAATTGCCCAGTAGTTTAGTATATGCTGCAGCCTTAGACAAAAAAAATCAATTATGGTTAGCAACTAGTGAAGGTGTTGCTGTTATTTATAATACACAAAACTTTTTTACTCAAAACCCTTTTGATGCTTCGCAAATAATTTTAGAAGTAGGTGGATTTGCTATGCCAATGCTTATCTCTGAAAGGGTAAATGATATTAAAATAGATGGAGCTAATAGAAAATGGATTGCTACTGATAATGCTGGTATTTTTGTCTTTTCTCCAAATGGTGATAAAGAAATATATCATTTCACTTCTGAAAATTCTCCTCTTCTGAGCAATAGAGTAATGAGCCTAGCGATAGATCCTATTACAGGTGAGGTTTTTGCAGCTACAGAGTTAGGTTTAGTATCATTTCATAGTGATGCTATAGAGCCATATACATATATTGAAGAATTAAAAATATTCCCCAATCCAGTACCAGCAGATATAAATGGGTATATTACTATTGATGGATTACCAGAAGATAGTTATGTGACTATTACTGACTCATATGGTAAAGTAGTTTATAAAACAAAATCTATGGGGGGGAGAGCCACCTGGAATGGCATAGATGTATATAATAATAAAGCTAAAAGAGGGGTTTACATAGTGTGGGCAAGTAATGATGATGGCTCTATCAAGGGAACTGGTAAATTTTTTATTGAATAATAATGAATCAAACAACTAAAGCTTTTATTCTGAATCTTGTACAACATACTCGAAAAGCTTATATTATCCATTCACTTACACCGACTGGTAGATTTTCTTTTTATTTAGCATCTATTACTCCTAAAAATAAATCTTATGAATTTATAAAAACACCATTAATCAATGTCGAAATTACTTATAATGACAAGCCCTCACGTGAACATTTGTACAAAGTAATTGATATAACTATAGAAAATTTTCCTCATATGGTAGCTGATCACCTATTACACTCTGCGATTGCTAGTTTTATGGCTGAAATAATTATGAAAATAACCCCAATAGATCTTTATGATACTCAATTATATGATATTGTATTGGATTTTGTAAATAAACTTAATAACTGGGAAAAAATACCAAATTCTTTTTTGCTTTCTTTTATGGCTTACATACTAAATTACATGGGGATCCTTAGTAAAAAAAATTATAGCTTTTTAGATGCTATGCCACATTATGAATCACTGTTAAATTTTTTAGAATATTTATATCTTCATCCATTAAATTCATCTAATGATAATATAACTCTGCCTGCAACACCATATCATTTATTAAACTTGACTATCTCTTATTTACGAGCTCAGGAGATTTTAAACAGTGATCTGAAAAGCCTAAAAGTGATGAGAGAGGTTTTTTATAGATAAGTATAGTAACTTACTACAGACAACTGACAACACCTAATTTATTATGGTGTTTTTTTTATTTAATAAATTAAAATTATAAAATTAATTTAGAATAATAATTTTTTTTTGTATCTTTGCAAAAAAGTATTGTGGAACCTAAGGTTGGTATTTATAGTGGTACTGCATCACGTGTTTTAGCAGAAAGTATTGCAAATAATTATGGTATTCCCATTGGCAAGACTACATATACAAAATTTGCAGATGGCGAATTTCAAGTAAGCTTTGACGAAACAATAAGAGGTAAAGAAGTTTTTATAGTTCAATCTACTTTTCCACCCGTAGACAATTTATTTGAACTTTTATTAATGATAGATGCTGCCAGAAGGGCTTCTGCCAAGCATATCTATGCTGTTATACCTTATTTCGGTTTTGCTAGACAAGACAGAAAAGATAAGCCACGTGTAGCTATTGGTTCAAAACTAATCGCAGATTTGTTAGAAGCAGCTGGAGCCACTCATATAATTACCATGGATTTACATGCTGATCAAATACAAGGTTTTTTTAATATTCCTGTAGATCATCTATTTGCTTCTAGTATATTTTATGATTATATAAAAAATCTTAATATACAAAATATTGTAGTTACTTCACCTGATACAGGTGGTACTAAAAGGGCTAACATATATGCTAAGGCTTTTAATTGCGATATGGCTATATGTTATAAACAAAGAGAAAAAGCTAATCAGATAGCTGACATGGTATTGATAGGTGATGTAAAAAATAAAAATGTTATTATTTTTGATGATATAGTGGATACCGCCGGATCACTCATAAGAGCTGCAAATTTGATGAAACAAAAGGGGGCTTTATCTATCAAAGCAGTTTGTACTCATGCATTATTAAGTAATAATGCAGTGGAAAAAATAGAAGACAGCGTGATAGATCAACTAATAGTAACTGATACTATTCCACTAAAAAAATCATCTGAAAAAATAACAGTCCTATCAGTAGCAAAATTGTTTGCTGAGGTTATCAAAAGAAATATTCAATGTGAATCTATCAGTTCTTTTTTTGATTTCAATCCTTTCTTATAAATAAAATATGTTAAACAAATAAAAATAAAAAATTATGAAAGTGCTTTCTATTAGTGGCTCTCCGAGAGAGAGCGTAGGGAAGAAAGATGCAAAACAATTGCGTAAAAAAGGCTTTGTGCCTTGCGTAATGTATGGTGGCGAAAAACAATTATTCTTTTATGTAGAAGAAATAAAAATGCTCTCCTTAATTTCATCCCTCGAACCATTAATGCTAGATATTGATGTTAATGGTAAAATTCATCGCTGTATAATACAAGAGATACAGTTTCATCCAGTCACTGATAGGATAATACATATCGATTTTGTAGAAATCAAAGATGATAAGCCTATAACTATGAATGTACCTGTAAAATTTGAAGGAGACTCTATTGGCATAAAGCGCGGTGGCAAATTAGATATTAAATTGAAAAAATTACCAGTTAAAGCTATTCCTAGCAAAATGCCTTCTTATATTCCTATTAATATTACTAAATTAGATATAGGTGACAGTATACGTGTCAGAGATATCAGCAATGATGATTATCAAATATTAAAACCTCCTCATTTAATGATTGCTAAAATAATATTTATTCGTACTATTATTACTCAAATCGAAGAGGATACTGACACTGAAGAACTTGCTGAAACCGATGAGGTTGCCAATGAAACAGAATGAGTAATTAATATTTACTTCTATGTCATTGTGATTAATTTTTTCATTTTATCAATATAAATGTGAAACAAATTATAATGTTATTTGTTTTGAATTTGAAGTATTGAAATTTATTCTAAACCTAATATTAGACTGCCAAAAATACTGTAAAACTATTTTGAATATTTAATTTCATTTATTCAAAGTTATTTGATTTAGAAAGTTTTTAGTTATTTTTATATAAAAAATGCTGTATCATATCATCATATTCTTGCCAGCTTAACTCTTCAGGTCTTTTGTTAAAAAAATCATCTTTTAATATTTCTTTATCTAAAGTCTCTAGCAAATTATTCCTTAAAGTTTTTCTTCTATGAGTAAAACTTAATTTAACGATCTTTACAAAATCATCATAATTAGTTTTGGGTATATTTGTAGTATGTTTGGGTATCATTCTGATAACTGCAGAAGATACTTTAGGTGGTGGATAAAATGAAGCTGGTGATAAACGCATTATTTGTTTTATATCAAAATATGCTTGTAATAACACACTCAATTTACCGTATTCTTTTGTTTTAGGACGTGCTAAAATCCTCTGTACCACCTCTAATTGTAACATACCTACCCATTCTATTAAGTGTTCACTATATTTTAAAGCATTAAAAAGTAAAGGACCAGAAATATTGTATGGCATATTACCTATGATAGAAAAACGATTTGCATAGTCTAATAATTCTATTTTCAATATATTTCCTCTTATTATTTTTTTATCAATATTTTGAAAATTTTCTTTTAGCAATGATATAGCTTCTCTGTCGAGTTCTATTAATTTTAATAAAGGAAATTTATCAATTAAAAATTGTGTAAGTATTCCACTACCAGGACCAATTTCGAAAACTACATCATCAGCAGTGGTTAGTTGTAATGAATCTACAATATGTCTAGCTATTTCAGGATTTTTTAGAAAATGCTGTCCCATTGATTTTTTATAATGAAAATTACCATTTTTAAGCATTTGAATTTTTTTTTAAACAAATTTATAAATTTTGTAGAAGTTAGTTATTGGCTGAACTATACAATTTATTGAGTTGGGATGTATTACATACAGTACGTCCCTTCAATTCTTAATAATCTTTGATTAATAATGGAACATCATATTAATCTTCTGAGAATTTATAATTCAAACATTTTATAGATAAATTATAAAGAATCTAAATTTTTCATTTTATTCAATTTCATTCTTGCCATATCGACATATATACTTATAGGAAAATCGGTAATTAGTTGTAAAAGAAGTTCTTTTGATTTTTCATAATTTTGATAAACATCTGCATATATTAAAGCCAGTCTATACAATGCATCATCCGCTAAAACTTCATAATAATAATTATCAATGATTTTATTCAATTCTACTATAGCTTTATCATATAGAGATGATTTCTCATAAATCTGTGCTTTTTTATAAAAAACATCATCGATAATAGGATGACTGGGAGAAGTAAGTAAAATTGTATCTAGATAATTAATGGCACGTTCATAGTTATGAATATATTCCATATATTCAGCTTTCGCAAAATATTGTAATGGTACTAACGAGCTATCTAAACCAATATTTTCTTGGATAAAAACACTCATCTGTATAGCATCATTTGCTATAAATTTAGTTGTAGATCCTTTGAGTACATCGAATTGAGCTTTTGCAAATAGTATATCACCCATTAAATAATAAATATATGCTTTATAAAATTTGGCATAATAACCGATAGTATCTTCCTTAAAATCTTTTTCTACCTGTCCATATAGTAATATAGCGTCCCAGGGATTATCCATTGCTAAATATAAATCTGCAATAGCAAATTTCACACTAGCTTGTACAAAATTTTTAACTGGGAATCTTTTAAGTAAATCTTGTAAATCATTCAATGCTTTTTCGCAATTATGTAAATAAAAACATAAAATTTTTGAATAATTGATCATAAAATCAGGATGGTAACGATATTCAGGATATTGAGATAAAAATATTTCGATTTCATCTTTAATATTATTAGCATTAATAGATTTAATATTAGCAGAAGCTAGTATTAGCTTCATTTTTTCATTTAATAATAAAAGTTGTGCTTTATGTGAAAAAGGAGAATTTGGAAATTGCAATATTAATTTTTCAAATGCATTAATAGCATATTCGGTTCCGCCGATCTCTAATAATTCATTTGCAATATCAAAAATCATTTCTCCTTCGCCATTAATTCTTTTTTCGAAAGCTAGTGCTTGATTAATAGCTGCATCATAAGCTCCCATTTGCTCATAATACCATATCAAAAGTTCATTATATAATTGACTTTTGGGATTAGAGTTTATAAAACCCAATAATATATCTTTTAGTATTGGTGAGAAATCATCATTATGATCCTCATGTAGAATGGAAGATAATACCTTTATTAGCCAATCTTTGTCATTTGAGAAGTTTCTTATTAAATTAGTAATATGAATAGAGTTTTTTTTATAATCTTTTATTTTCATGTATTTTATAGCCAAGCTTTCATTGATTTGATGGGATAGTGGTAATATTTTAACTCCTGTTTCTAAAATATTTATAGCCCATTTAGTTCTATTTTTAAAATCACAGGCTGATGCCAAATCTAAATATATAGTTTCATTATTACTAGCTATACTTAGCATTTCATTCCATACTTTTTGAAATTTTTTACTATCATTTTGTAAATCATAAACTTCTAATAAATCAATATAAAATCTAGCGCTAGGATTGTTTTTTAATTGATTTTGAATTAATTTTTCTGCATCTTTAAATTTATTAAGCTTGATAAGGCTAGCTAAATAATTGTCATAAATGTAAGTATTCCCTTGTCTATAGTAGAGCCGTTCATAAATATCAACAGCATTTTCATAGTCACCCCTTTGAAAAAATTCTAATGCCAAAGCCTCATCATTATAAATGTTTTGTGCATTTGTAAATAAAACTAATAAAAAAGTTGAAATAAAAGTTAATACAGTTTTATTTGCTTTCATTTTTTTATTTAATATAAACAAAATTACAAATAAATTTCTCAACAATAACTAAAATTTAGATGCAAATCTTAATATATTATACTGATATTAGAATTTACATTAAAATCTACACAATGAAGATTTAGAATTACTAATATTTTGTAAAATATTAATTTTAAGAAATTTAACGAACTAGATATACATGTCCCCTCAGAATTTCGTCAGGTTTATTAAAGTATTTAACTTTCAAAATATAAGTGTAATCACCTACTAATGCCGGTTCACCTTTATAAGTACCATCCCATTTACCTTCCATTGATGTAGTATGAAATACTTCATTTCCCCATCTATCAAATATTGTAAAATCTATAGTTTTAATACCTTTACCATATACCCTTAAATATTCATTTTCAGGATTTCCCTTATCATTAGGCGAAAATATATTAGGTACATACACATGCGTGATATAACAATCTTCTGTGCCCTCTTTGATTATAACTGTATCTGTATCAAAACAATTATGAAAATCTCTTACTGTGACATAATACTCACCAGGTGCTAAATTTGTAATGGTATCCAATATATAATTATTACTCCATAGATAAGTATATGGCGCAGTACCACCTGTAGTTATAACCCAAGCAATACCATCATTAGCATCTATACAAGTTTCATCAGTAGCATAAGCGATAGCTGTAGGTGATTCATAAACTATAACTTCTGTAGTTGCTGTATCTCCACATTGACCCATGATCATATACGTAATAATATGAGTACCTGCTCCAGCTAAACTAGGACTGAAAGTTCCTAATACTTGATTGATTATACCGTTTCCACTCCATACACCGCCTGAGTCTGTAGCATTTAATGTGATTGTAGATAAATTATCACATAGTGGTGTTACTGGTTTAATAGTAGCATCAGCATTAGGAAGTACTGTTATAGTAATGTTTGCACTATTTGTACACCCATATTCATTAGTACCAATTACAGAATATGTAGTGATAGATATAGGTTTAATAATAACACTTTCGCTAGTACCCAAATTATGTGACCACGAATATTGCGTAGCATCACCTATAACAGTTAATATGCTACTATCACCGAAACATATTGAATTATTAGAAGCATTAATTATAATAACTGGAATAGGATTTACGGTTATTTGAATAGTAGCTGTACTTGAACACCCATTAGCATAGGATCCAGTAACAGTATATGTAGTGGTAGAAGTTGGTGAAACTGTCTTTGATAAACCTGTACCTAAATTATGAGACCAACTATAGAAATCTGCACCACTGGCTGTTAATACTGAAGTTTGTCCATTACATATTGTACTTTCAGACGCATCAATGCTAATATCAGGCAAAGCATTTACTGTTACACTCACTGTCGCCGTTCCGGCACATCCTGCTGTACTTGTTCCTGTTACAGTATAAGATGTTGTACTGGTTGGTGTTACAGTCTTGGTAGAGCCAACTCCTAAAGTACCACTCCAGCTATATGTTGTCCCTGTAATATTTGAACTTGCAGTTAATACTGAGCTATTACCTAAACATATCGATGATGGTGAGGCTGTTGCTGCAATCGTTGGCAATGGATCTATGGTGACAGTTACACTCCCCGTCATATTATTAACGCATGATGTAGTAGCATTTGTCGCAACTACTGTATATGTACCTGCCACTGTCTGATTGCCAAAACTTATTGCACTGCCCGTACCTGATACTGATGTACCAACATCGCTGCCATTTAATTGTAATTGATAATTTACTCCACTTTCTGAGCCTAATAATCCTACCGGTACTCCTGTGCCTCCTGAACAATATGATCCTCCTCCTGTCACATCATATGCCGTCGGCAATGGGTTGACTGTTACAGTAACTGTTGCTGTATTGGTACAGCCTTCTGCACTTGTTCCTGTTACTGTGTATGTTGTCGTACTGGTCGGTGATACTGTTTTGGAACTTCCTGTGCCTAGACCTCCTGACCAACTGTAAGTGTTTGCTCCACCTGCAGTTAACGTGGATGATGAACCTGAACATATTGTAGATGGTGACGCTGAGGCTGTCACTGCCGGTGTAGGATTGACTGTTACAGTAACTGTTGCTGTATTGGTACAGCCTTCTGCACTTGTTCCTGTTACTGTGTATGTCGTTGTGCTGGTCGGTGATACTGTTTTGGAACTTCCTGTGCCTAAACTGTTTGACCAACTATATGTACTAGCACCACCTGCTGTTAAGACTGAACTTGC